>Ga0310695_10000070_pt1 | contig 258974 bp, 204 predicted proteins | sample RumenRJG_04DNA_FD_203882 | JGI IMG/M metagenome (GOLD analysis project Ga0310695, IMG submission 203882) | Bovine rumen microbial communities from Lethbridge, Alberta, Canada - RJG_04 (v2) (version 2) | ecosystem: Host-associated > Mammals > Digestive system > Stomach > Rumen | place: Canada...
CCGGCAGGACCATAGACCGTAAAGAAACGCAGGCCTGTGGTGGGGATATCGTAGAGTTTAGAGTAGCAATGCGCAAAGAGCTCGTTGCTCTTCTTGGTGGCAGCATAGAGGGATACAGGATTATCCACACGGTCGTCCACAGAGAAGGGGACTTTTTTGTTGCCGCCATAGACGGAGGAGGATGAGGCGTAGACGAGGTGCTGGACGCCTTGGTAATTGACAGTTGACAATTGACAATTGACAATTCCGTCACGGCTGTGGCGGCAGGCTTCAAGAATATTGTAGAAGCCAATCATGTTGGACTGGATATAGGCATCGGGATTCTCGATCGAATAGCGGACACCGGCCTGAGCAGCAAGATTCACCACGATATCGAAATGATATTGGGAGAAGAGGGAATCGATCAAAGCCTTATCGGCTAAATCACCTTTTACGAATTGATAATTGACAGTTGACAATTGACAATTAAGAGATTCGAGCTCCTTGAGGCGGTAGTCCTTGAGGGAGGGGTCGTAGTAGGCATTCATGTTGTCTATGCCCACGATGGTGGCGCCTTGCAGGTCGTTGAGCAGGCGCTTCACGAGGTTGCTGCCAATGAAACCAGCTGCACCGGTGACAAGGATTGTTTTTCCGTTAAGTTCTATCTTCTGCATATTTAGACCCTCTAAATCTCCCTGTTTAGGGAGACGTTCTATTTGTTATTACTTCAATTTGTTTATCATAGGAGTCATCTCTCTCCCCTAAACAGGGGAGTTGGAGGGGTCTCCGTATTTCTCTACCGCCTCGTAATACGTATCAAGGCTTCCTATGTCAAAACGGCCTGCGCTCATGGGCCAAGCGTGCATGGTGGTGTGTTCCACCATATAGTGGGCCAGATTGCCAGGGGCATCCTTGCCACAACCGTTGGCGACGGAGTGGCGGACGAGGTCGAGGTCCTTCTTCAGGTAGATATAGAAGGGAGGGACGGCCCAGTGGGACTTGGGAACCTGAGGTTTCTCCTCCATGCCGAGGACACGATTGCTGGCATCGAGCTCTACCACACCTGTGCGCTGGAGTTTTTCGATAGAGGGCTGCTCATGGCACATGATGCAGGAGGTGCCTTTTTCTTTGGCGAAATCCACGAACTCCTGGAAGCTAAAGAACAACAAATTATCTGCAGCAACGACTAATAAATCATCATTGATGCTGAGTTTGTCCATGGCGAAGAGGAGGTCACAGACAGCACCTAAGCGGGTGTCGTTGGTCTCGGTGCCATCGTCAACCACAGTAATTGGTTTTTTATATTTTGAACACGGATTGCTGTTTTCTTTTTGAACACGAATTGCACTAATCTCACTAATCTTTTTATTCGTGTCATTCGAGAGATTCGTGTTCGCTTTAACCCACTCCTCAAAAATAGGAGCGAACTTATGGTTCGTGATGATGATGTGCTCATCGATCTCGGGAATCTGGTCGATGTCATCGAGCATTCTTCCTAAAATCGTATTATTACCAATCTTCAACAATGGCTTGGGGAAGTTCTTAGTCAACTCTCCCAACCTCGTTGCATATCCTGCAGCTATTACCACACATTTCATATTCTTCTATTTTTTTATTTCGAACACGAATTACACGAATATTTATCCGCTGCATTATTCGTGAGATTAGTGAGATTCGTGTTCGTTTTAATTATATCCGTTAGATTCGTGTTCGTTATAACACTATTCTATCTTTTTCTAATCCTTCAGAACTTCCAAAATTGAGCAATATGCCCAACTTCATGTTTGTTGCATGAAGATAATTATATACCTGAGCATGATGTGCCTCTTCTAACTCGGACACTGCTTTCAGCTCTATGATTATCTTATCATAACAAACAAAATCAGCCCTATAGGTCTGCTTTAGTTCCTGACCGTCATAATAGATTTTTATGTCTTTCTCACGCTCATAGGGTATACCTCTCTTCTTGAGTTCTATCTCAAAAGCCTCTTGATAAACAGCCTCCAAGAATCCATGACCCAGTTTGTTATAGACATCAAAGGCTGCTCCAATGATTTCATAACTCTCTTGTCGATAGACTATCATTATTCGTGAGATTAGTGAGATTCGTGTTCGTTTAAAAATATTCTTCGTGTTCGTTATACAAAACGGGCTCCATCATCGGGCTTGACCCAGAAGACTTGGAAGGTGCGTTCGTATTCGGGGAACTGCTCGAGGTAGCGTTCGGTGAGGACCTTTTCGATTTCAGTTTTGTGGGCAGGATCGACAAGCGCGATACAGGCGCCTTTGAAGCCGGCACCAGAGAAGCGCCCGCCATAGACTCCGGGGAGGGAGCGCATGATCTCGTAGATGGCGATGAGTTCAGGGGAACCACACTCGTAGTTGTGGATGGAGGACTCGCAACTATCGAAGGATAGTTTGCCGAAGAGCTTTAGGTTGCCTGTTTCCCAGGCTGTGACACCTTGGCGCACACGACGGTATTCTGAGTAGAAATGCTCGGCACGACGAGCAAAGCGGGCGGGCATCGCGATGCGGGTCTTATCAAAGGTTGCCTTAGGGATGTCGCGCAGGAAGGTCTTATCGAAGGTCTTCAAGGGTTGCTCGGTATAAGCAAGCATATTCCATGCGGCGGTTTTACACTCATACACACGGAGATTGTAGTCGCTATTGACGAGACTACGGGTGAGACCTGAGAAGAAAATGCCAATCTCAAAAGGCAATTGAGAATTGATAATTGACAATTGAGAATTTTCCGTTGATTGCTGCTGGCCGCCAAATGGTATCAAACGGTATTCGTTAGAATCGCAATCTAAGAATAAGAGTTGATCTTTTTTGCCCAAAGCGATACAGGCCTGATCGAGCAGACCGTTGTTCAGACCGATATACTCGCGCTCGGCCTCTGAGGCGATTTTTACCACCTCAAAGGGTTGGAGGGTGATATCGTTAGCCTTAGCAAAAGCCATCACGTAAGCGATGAGTACAGCAGCACTCGAACTCAGACCGCCAACAGGCAGTGAGCCCTGGATAACGCCAGTGATGCCTCGTTTGAGTTCGAAACGCTTCTTGAGGGCGTACTTGGCTCCACGGGCATAGTCGCCCCAATGACGCTCTCGCACCTGAGAGGGGGCATCGATATCAAAATCAACGATACCCTCGAATGTCTTCGACTCGAGATGTACATGACTGTCGTCGTTGATATCAAACCACAGGTCCACGCCCTTATCGATGGCGAAGCCAGTGACTAAGCCATGCTGGTGGTCGACATGAGCGCCCAAGGGACACACACGATAAGGGGAGAAGATATGATGTTGCATATTTTTATCTTATGAATTTATTTCTTATTGATGAGTTGTCCCGCGTTTCTTCTTCAGGCCGATCCAACGCTCACCTGCGGTTTTGCAACTCTGCTTGACAAACTGCTGAAGATAGGTGGACTTGGGGTTATACTGGCGGATATAGGCCTTTGCCTGATTGCGGAAATGGGGCTTGCCGGTGGCGATGAACATGGCAATATGGAGCCAAGCACGGGAGTCGGTGGCCGCCTTGCTCTCACGGAGGCGTGAGAGGTCGCCCAGTTCGGCATTCACCAGACCGACATACTGCTGCAGGGCTTTCTCATCCCCCATCAAACGGGCACAGATGAGCATGAGGGCCATGTAGTGGCGGCTCATGGCTCCCTCGGGGAGAGCGATGGTGCGGTTGTCGAAGATGGCCTGGAGGGTTTTCTCATCCTGACGGCGGGTGGCATCGGTCTCCTTGTTGTTGGTCTTCCTATGGAAGATGGCCAATAGTTTCTGTTGGGCATCATATACCTGATCGGAGGCCTTCTTGCACGCGCCACCATCTTCAAGAATGATGGTCAAGTTGGAAAAACGGACATTGAAGAGCGTCATTTCCACCCTCAACTCGACCATTCCTCCCCTCTTGCGGGTGATTGACTGAATGATGCACTTTCGGTGTTCATCACCCTCAGCATCAAACGGGGTACCTGCGAGACTAATCTCGTCACCCTTCTTGAAATCGCGCAACGAGAGGTTCTCAGGTTTGATGAGCACCGCATCGCAGCAAGCACGCATCCTGTTCAGCTGCCCGTTGGAAACCTTGGCATTCGTTTGGTCACCATTGCGGAGAAAGAGGATGGAGTTGACCGAAGAGCGGTTCCACTCTGACACGACAGTCATAAACTGTTGCTCGCTGACGGTTTTAGGAATACGCACGAAATCATAGCGGCGAAGAGCAGCACGGAGGGAATAGTGGCTGTCAGCACCTGAGCTGCCAGACTCTTCAGGGAGTCTGGTAAACGGACAATAGCTTTCATACTGACCCGGATTCAGGGCATTAGCCTGCGCAATAAGATCCTCTAAATGCTTCGGATTACTCGTGGTCAGCACGTACCAGCTGCTCCATTTTTGTTCTTCTATATCGTGTGGCGTATTTGCCATAAAGTATATCTTGTCTTCCGTAGGCAGTTCACACAACCCACGCTAAATACTTAATTTCCAGTCTGTTGCGAACAAAGTGATTCTATATAATCACCGACCGAAATCTCGAATAAGTCCACCCAGAGACCTTTCTATCCAGCTGTCCGACAACCTATCGTTATTAACCTTTTCTACGCACGCAAGCGCGCGAAGAAATATTTCGTCTGCAAAGGTACTAATTTTTTCTCAGTTAACTCACAAAACAGGAGCACTTTTTTAACATCATACAAAATTAGTAGCTCAGTACCTCTACGCCATGCTCGGTCATAAGGAGCGTATGTTCCCACTGAGCAGAGGGTTTCTCGTCTTCAGAAATCACCTCCCATCCATAGGGATCATCGGCATCGACAAACACTCGCCACGTGCCCATATTGATCATGGGTTCGATGGTAAACACCATACCGGGAACGAGTATCATGCCATCACCCCGCTGGCGGAAATGAGCCACCTCCGGTTCATCATGGAAGTGCAACCCTACCCCATGACCACAGAGGTCACGAACGACACCATAATGGTATTTGTCTGCATGCTTCTGAATGGCACGGCCAATCTCGTTGACACCATGCCAGGGCTTAGCCGCTTCCATACCTATCTCCAGACACTCCTTAGTAACCCGCACCAGCTGTTCCTTCTCGGGTGACGTTTTACCAATGACAAACATACGCGAGGCATCGGCATAATAGCCATCCAGAATCGTGGTAAAGTCAACATTGATGATATCGCCTTCCTCCAGTATGTCATCAGCCTTGGGCACGCCATGACACACCACCTCGTTGATGCTTGTACATACACTCATCGGGAAGGGCACGGTCTCTTCGTCGCCACCATAGTTCAGACAGGCGGGAATAGCCCCATGCTGAGCACAAAAGTCACGACAGATACGGTCAATCTCAAGTGTAGACATGCCCGCACCAATCGCCTTACCGACAGCGTCCAGCACGCCCGTATTGACCACGCCGGCACGTCGGATGCCAGCTATCTGTTCATCGTTTAAAACCAGTTCGCGCGTGGGTACCAAAGCCCCTTTGTTTTCCATGTACATGATGCGCTTGTCAAACTCTGACGGTTGTTCGCCAGCCTTACAGCGCCACCTTCTTTTAACCATATTATCAAATTTTGACCGCAAAGGTACAAAAAAAATGAATAAAAACACTACCTTTGCAGAAAATAATCGATAATCAAGCTGATTATCCCCTATAAAAAAAGCATGATGCGGTATCAGGCGGTAGGTTGGTCAGCAGTAGGCTGGTAGTCGTGAACGACGATTTTTATTTTCGTTATACGCCTTTCGTCCATCTCCATCACCTCGAACGTAAAGTTCTGGTAATCAATCTTTTCATGGAGTGCAGGGAAGTCGCCCTTGATTTCCAGCAACAGGCCGGCAATAGAGTCTGCATCCCCCTCGACATCCTCGAAGGTATCGTCGTCTAATTTCAGGATCTTATAGAAATCAGACAGCAGTGTCTTTCCTTCGAAGACATAAGTATTGGAATTGATGCGCACATAACTCTTCTCATCCTCATCGTACTCGTCGTTGATCTCTCCAACAATCTCTTCCAGGACGTCTTCGAGCGTCACAATACCACTTGTCCCGCCAAATTCATCGACGACAATGGCGATGTGCACCTTGTTGGCCTGAAACTCACGCAACAGGTCGTCAATCTTCTTGGTCTCTGGCACAAAGTATGGCGGACGAATGAGAGACTGCCAACGGAAGGCAGGGCCTTTCGACAGATGCGGCAGCAAGTCTTTGATATACAGAATGCCGCGGATATTGTCGCTATTGTCCTGATAGACCGGAATGCGCGAGTAGTTGTTTTCAACGATACACTGCATCACCTCCTGATAGGTGGCTTTGAAGTCGAGGTCGACCACATCCTGGCGGGAAGTCATAATTTCCTTGGCCGTCTCATCACCAAAGCGAACAATGCCTTCAAGCATTCGTTGCTCTTCCTTAATATCTTCTTTGTCAGTTAGTTCCAGCGCTTGCTCCAAGTCATTTACGCTCAGTAGATGATTTTCTTTCTGCACGACCTTGTCTGCCAATCGTCCAGAGCCCATCACAATGCTGGCAAAGGGATAGAACAACTTACGACAGAACATAATGCCGCCAACAGCAGCCCGACAGAAGCGCAACGGATAGCGAGCGGCATAGACCTTTGGCATGATTTCGCCAAAGAGCAACAGCAGGAACGTCAGCAAGACCGTTATACACAGGAATTCCAACCACCATGCTCCTCCAAAATCGACGGTATGGTCGAAGAAATAAGTAAACAGCATGATGATTGTGACATTGACCAGATTGTTGGTGATAAGTATGGTGGCCAAGGTACGTTCCGACTCCTCACGCAATTGTTGTATCTGCGCATCAGCATCCGTCTTGGTCTCGTCCAAGTCATTCAGGTCAGCAGGAGACAATGAGAAGAAAGCAATCTCAGAGCCCGATGCAAAGCCGGAAACAAACAACAACAGACAGGCAACAATGCCTGCGAATATTGCTCCCATCGACGGTGACAACAGGGTCACCTCACTCAATAGTTGTTGAAAATAGTCCATGATTATTCACTGCTCTCTTGAGGGGAAACAGCAGACTTAGGGGTCAACAGCTCCATATTGTCCGCCCATATTTCGGTAGCATAACGACGCTGTCCCTGCTTATCATCATAGCTGGTATAGCGGATACGTCCCTCAATATACAGTTTGTCACCTTTATGAACATACTTCTCGACGAGTTCTGCCAGTTTGCGCCACAGCAATACCGTATGCCAGTCTGTACGGTCGGGCACCTGCGTACCATTTGGCAATGTATATCCGCGTTCTGTTGTTGCCAAACGTACACGGGCAACAGCAACACCCTGTTCTACATAGCGCACCTCGGGTTCCAACCCTACATTGCCTATCAGCATCACCTTGTTCATAAGACGTGAAACAATAAACGATAAACGTGAAACAATAAACGTGAGTTATTTACACTGTCCCAGATACACAAACTTGAAGTTCTTCCCCTTGGCAGAAGGGAACTGGCTTCGTGCATCAACACGCTGACTCAGATGGTCGACGATACGTGTGTAGCAGTCCATGCCGGAATGTGCTTTTACGCGAGCCACAAAATGCGTGTCACGATATTGGAACTTGCCCGTACCTGGTACTAACAGCACACGTTTAAAGTCTATCTGTCCCTCATACCATCCAAAGCGTTCCTCCGTCAGTTTTGCCATCACGGGTGGCATCTGGCGGGATTCGCCAGCGTCTGCAGAGTGTACCGCTTTTTTATCCTTGAAGTCCTTCATCGAGGCCGCATCTGTCTTGATGATAATGAAATACACGCGCGGACGAATCTTGTAACGTTTGGGATAGAACACATCACTGGCGGCATAAGCGCGGATATCCTGTTCCAAATCGGGATTCATACCAATCTCATCGATATCTGCCAAGAACGCAATGGCATCATCAACGTTTTCAACGAGTATCTCCTTGTCAAAATAACGTAAATATAAGTTCATCAGAGTGTTTGGTTTTTCAAAAAAAATAAACTTTCAATGAAAGAGCGGAAAACGGGACTCGGACCCGCGACCCCAACCTTGGCAAGGTTGTGCTCTACCAACTGAGCTATTTCCGCCTTTTCCTTCGGAAAAGTCAGGATTTCCGGCTGCGCCTCGGCATAAAAGCAAACTCTTCTGCACTCGGCTTGCGCGGAAATTCCGCATATTCTGAAGTTTTGTCTTCAACAAAATTTGATGGTGAAGAGGAGGAGACTCGAACTCCCACGTCGCAATTGACACTACCCCCTCAAAGTAGCGCGTCTACCAATTCCGCCACCTCTCCATCAAGTTGTATAACGTGTGAAGAAAAAAGAGTGCCCAGAACAGGACTCGAACCTGCACGCCTCGCGGCACACGCACCTGAAACGTGCGCGTCTACCAATTCCGCCACCTGGGCATTTTTACCATTAAGACCCAACGTCCTAATGCTCTTTTTTGTTCAACATGTTGAGCGGAAAACGGGACTCGGACCCGCGACCCCAACCTTGGCAAGGTTGTGCTCTACCAACTGAGCTATTTCCGCCTAATCCTTCAGATTAGTCAGGATTTCCGGCTGCGCCTCGGCACAAAAGCAAGCTCTTCTGCACTCGGCTTGCGCGGAAATTCCGCTTCCTCAAAAGGGCATCTCTCTCGATTGCGGATGCAAAGGTACTACATTTTTCGGAACTGGCAAACTTTTTTGCCGTTTTTTTTTCGAAAAAACGTGTTTTTCTTTACTGAATACCCTCCTCGCGGAGCTTCTGCTGCCACTTCCAGGCACTTTTCAGCACTTCATCGGTAGGTGTATCGGCTTTCCAACCCAGCACTTTGTTGGCCTTGTCAACGTTGCCCCATACCTGTTCGATGTCGCCCTCACGACGCGGAGCATAGGTCCAGTTGACCTTTACACCCGTAGCCTTTTCAAAGCCCTCGACCACTTCAAGGGTAGAAAGTCCCTTACCCGTACCTATATTAAATACCTCGACAGCATCCGTTTCGGGCTTGTCCAGCACGCGCTCCATAGCCTTCACGTGCGCCTTAGCCAGATCGACCACATAGATATAGTCGCGAATACAGGTCTTGTCGGGCGTGTTATAGTCGTTGCCAAAGATCTTCAGCTGCTCGCGGATTCCCATGGCTGTCTGTGTGACAAAGGGAATGAGGTTCATGGGCACGCCATTAGGCAGTTCACCAATCAATGCCGTGGGATGGGCACCAATGGGGTTGAAGTAGCGCAGGATGATGCTCTTGATAGGTGCACCACTATGGATATAGTCCTGGATGATCTCCTCGTTGATCTGCTTCGTGTTTCCGTAGGGCGACATTGCCTTCTGGATGGGAGCATCCTCTGTGACAGGCAGGTTTTCCTGTGAGGGCTGACCATACACCGTACAGCTGGACGAGAAGATGATTCCCTTGACGTTGTATTTCGGCATCAGCTCCAACAGATTAACCAGTGACATGAGATTGTTGCGATAGTACATCAGCGGTTTCTCCACTGACTCGCCCACCGCCTTTGAAGCGGCAAAGTGGATGATGCCCTGAATGGAAGGATACTTCTGGAAGATACCCTCGAGTGCCTCCATATCGCAGCAGTCAACCTTTTCAAAAGCAGGACGCACACCCGTAATTTTCTCAATACCGTCAATCACCTTCTCATTAGAGTTAGAGAGGTTATCGATAATTACCACCTCATAGCCGGCATTCTGCAGTTCAACAGTAGTATGGCTTCCGATAAAGCCCGTACCACCCGTCACAAGAATAGTCTGTTTCATAGTTCTATGTTACTTTTGAATAAAAGCCCACTGGAGTTACCCAATGAGCTTCTTATTGTTTGCGGTGCGTACGAGACTCGAACTCGTGACCTCCTGCGTGACAGGCAGGCATTCTAACCTACTGAACTAACGCACCTTGCTGGGTGACTTCGTAAACATTTTGGCGGTGCGTACGAGACTCGAACTCGTGACCTCCTGCGTGACAGGCAGGCATTCTAACCTACTGAACTAACGCACCAGAATGTTACTTTTGTCGTTTAGCGGGTGCAAAGGTAATGAGAATTTTTGAATCGGCAAAACTTTTTCGCGAAAAGTTTATAAAAATCTTTGCATCATCACCGCATTGTGATAGTTTTTCCCATCGAATAGCCACTCACGTAGCACAGCCTGTCGCTCAAAGCCGTTATTACCGAATAGTTGGAGGGCCGCGGTGTTATCTTCAGAAACGACCACATAGAGCTGGTGCAGGTGGACTACCCGCAAGGCATAGTCGCAGAGTTGTTCCAAGGCTTTCTTCGCATAACCCTTACGCCTATGAGGTTGCATGATGACGATTCCCGCCTCGGCCCGCTGATGCTGTGGTTCGAAACGCACCAAGTCGACGATACCCACCGTCTCGCCCTGCTCGTTTTCAACGACGAGCCTTACCTGTCTGTCTGCAAAGACGTCATCACTCGACGTGGCGATATAGTCGTGCAGCGTATAGCGGCTGTAGGGCACATTCGTTGCTCCGACGTTCCACAGTCGGGTGTCGTTCTCAATCTGGTAGAGCAAATCGAGGTCTTCTGGTTCAATGGCACGTAGACGGATATTCATATTCTTAAGGGCGACGAGGGTTTACGAAATTACTCAGACGATTGCCCAGCATACGCAACAATGCCACCAACGCACGGAAATAGATGGCCGTCTTGATGGGCAACGAGAAGATAAAACTCAGATGGCTGTAATGCTTGCGGAAGAAGATGAGCATGGCCTGATAGAACACATGCACATAGCGGAACGACGACTTTTGCGTGGACTCACCCTTATAATGGACGATGTCCAGCGGCAGATACCAGTTTTGCCAGCCGCCCTTCAACAGACGATAGCTGAGGTCGATATCCTCGCCATACATGAAGAAGTCCTCGTCGAGCAGTCCCACCTCGTCGAGCGCCTTACGACGCAACATACAGTAGGCTCCACTCACCACCTCTATCCGTCCTGGTTCGTCCCACGACAGATGACTCATATAGTAGCGCTTGGTAAAGCCCAGCATCTTGAGCATAGCCACCCAAGGTGTGGGTATGGCCCTACGCGACTCTGGGGCGGGCTGTCCATGACGGGTCAGCATGCGCACCCCTGCCCCACCCGCCTCTGGATGGGCATCCATAAACTCCAGCGTCTTGCGGATGGTTGGCTCGTAAACCACGGTATCAGGATTCAGCAGCAGCACATACTCCGACTGCGACTGACGGATGGCCTGATTGTTGGCGCGCGCAAAGCCGACGTTCTCCTTGTTGGCAATGAAGTGCACCTCAGGATGGCGAGGCTGCAGGGTCTCCACTGTCCCGTCTGTCGACAGGTTGTCGACCACCCACACCTCTCCGTCAATGCCCTGCAGGGCCCGTTTTACGCTCTGCAGGCACTCGTCCACCAACTGGCAGACGTTGTAACTGACAATGACTATGCTGACTTTTTTCTGGGCCATACGAAGGGAATACAAAGCAACAGCACGACACCCAGATAGAAGAAGGGCGTGGTGCGATAGATGATATACAGCAGGGCGTTCAACACTAGTGGTACCACGATGAGCGCCATACGCAACTGCCACTTACGGCGATACAGACGCACTCCCAGATAGGCACAAACCAGCGTCGCCAGTTCCATGATGGTGGTCAGGAGGAAAAGTATGGTTCCGTTATTTTCCATTGTTATTTCGTTGTTTCGTTGTTTCGATATTTCGAGCGGTTATTTTCCCTCAAATGGGGTGCGGTTCAGGATGGAACGCCCCAGCGTCACCTCGTCGGTATATTCCAGTTCGTCGCCCACGCTGATGCCTCGCGCAATGATGCTGATGCGGACATCTGTAAACGGCGCCAGTTTGCGGAAGATATAAAAGTTGGTGGTGTCGCCCTCCATCGTCGAGCTGAGCGCCAGTATCACCTCTTTAATATCGCCCGTGCGCACGCGGTCTACCAATGAGTCTATCTCGAGGTCAGCAGGACCAATGCCGTCCATCGGAGAGATGACGCCTCCCAGCACGTGGTAGAGTCCGTTATACTGCTGGGTATTCTCGACGGCCATCACGTCCTGAATATTTTCCACCACACAGACCGTTGTCTCGTCGCGACGGGCATCACTACAGATGGGGCACACGTCGCTGTCGCTGATGTTGTGGCAGATGCGGCAGTGTTTCACCTCCTGCTTCATGCGGGCTATGGTGTCGGCAAACTGCTGCACGTCGTCTGTATCCTGACGAAGCAGGTGCAACACCAGTCGCAAGGCCGTCTTGCGGCCTACGCCTGGCAGTTTGCTGAACTCCTGTACAGCCTTCTCCAGCAGTTGTGACGGATATTTCTGTTCTATCAACTCTTAATTCTCAATTTTCAATTCTCAATTCTCAATTTCACTCAGTTCCAGCCAACGCATCGACTTTTCGTCCAACTCGTCGTTGAGCACGGGCAGTCGCTTGCTCATGGCCGTTATCTCGTCGACAGAGGTGGTGCCTCCACAGAGAGCCTCCTCTATCTGTTTCTTCTCTTCTTCCAGAGCGGCAATGTCTTTCTCCAGCTGTTCCATCTCGCGCTTCTCCTTGTAGGAGAGCTTACGCTTAGAGGTAAGAGGTGAGTGGTGAGAGGTGAGAGATGTGTTTTGCTGGTTCTTTTTTTCGGCTTGAGGTAATCTCTTACCTCTCACCTCTGACTTCTCACCACTACATTTCTCCCACTCCCTATACTGTGTATAGTTGCCTGGGAAATCCTTGATTTCGCCCTGTCCTTTGAACACCAGCAGATGGTCGACGACCTTGTCCATGAAGTAGCGGTCATGGCTGACGACGATTACGCAGCCTGGGAAGTCCTGCAGGTATTCCTCCAGTATCTGAAGCGTTACGATGTCGAGGTCGTTGGTGGGCTCGTCCAGCACCAGGAAGTTGGGATTTCGCATCAGCACCGTACAGAGGTACAGTTTTCTGCGCTCGCCACCGCTGAGCTTATATACATAATTATATTGTTGCTCTGGGGTGAACAGGAAGTACTGCAACAGCTGCGACGCTGAGAGCTTCTTGCCACTGCCCAGGTCTACATAGTCGGCAATCCTCGTAATGACGTCAATCACCTTGTCCTGCTCGTTAAACTGCAGGCCTTCCTGCGAAAAGTAGCCGAACTTCACTGTCTCGCCAATGACGATACGTCCCTCGTCGACAGGCTCCATTCCCAACAGCATCTTGATGAACGTCGACTTGCCCGTGCCGTTGCTACCTACGATACCCATCTTCTCGAAGCGCGAGAAGTTGTAGTAGAAGTCCTTGAGAATCACCACCTCATTATTACACAAAAGGGACGGTTCCTTTTGTGTAAATTTCTTCGAGATATATTGGCACTCAAAGATTTTGCTACCTATATATACATTAGAGGCTTTGAGCCTCAGCTGGCGCTCTTCCAGTCGCTGCTTGGCCACTTTCTCGAGTTCGTAGAAGGCCTCCTCACGATAGCGGGCCTTATGACCACGGGCCTGGGGCATGCGGCGCATCCACTCCAGCTCCGTACGATACAGGTTGTTGGCACGTGCCACCTCTGCCCTACGGTTGTCAATACGCTCCTGGCGTTTCTCCAGATAGTAGGCATAGTTGCCGCGATAGGTATAGATGGTATGGTCGTCGAGTTCCAGTATCACGCTACACACTCGGTCCAGGAAGAAACGGTCGTGCGTCACCATCAGCAACGTGCGGTTGCTGCGAGCCAGAAAGCCCTCCAGCCATTCTATCATCTCCAGGTCGAGATGGTTCGTAGGCTCGTCGAGTATCAGCAGGTCGGGCTCCGTCAACAGCACGTTGGCCAGCGCCACGCGCTTCTGCTGACCACCGCTCAGCTGGCCCATCGGCTGGTTCAGGTCTCTGATCTTCAACTGCGTCAGCACCTGCTTGGCCTTCAGCACCTTCTCTGGGTCGCCCTCGTGGTTGAAACACGCGTCAAGCACCGACTCCTCAGGGTCGAACACGGGCGACTGTTCCAGCATACCCACCTTCAGGTCGTTGCGAAACACGATGCTCCCACTGTCGTAACCCTCCTTGCCAGAGAGTATCGACAGCAGCGTCGACTTGCCCGTTCCGTTCTTTGCTATCAGTCCCACCTTCTGGCCTTCGCCAATAGAGAAGCTGATGTCGCTGAACAGCTGCAGGGCACCGAACGATTTCGACAGGTGTTGTACGTCTAAATAGGGAACCATCATTAGAGGTGAGAGGTGAGTGATTTATTGATCTGCTCGATATAGTCGAGCACATCGTCGCGACCATTCTTCTTTTCTGCCGACGTCAGGAACATGGGGGGCATCTCCTCCCACGTCTCTGCGAGCTTCTTCTTATAGACTTCCATCGCCTGCCGACACTTGTTGGGCGTCAGCTTGTCGGCCTTGGTGAACACAATGGCGAAAGGTACGGACGAGATGCCCAGCCACTCGATGAACTCCAGGTCGATCTTCTGGGGTTCCAGACGGATGTCGACCAGCACGAAGACGTTCACCAGCTGTTCACGTTGCAGGATGTAGCCACGAATCATCTGGTCGAGCTTGTCGACCTCCTTCTTCGAGCGTTTGGCATAGCCATAGCCGGGCAGGTCGACGAGATACCACTCCTTATTAATAATAAAGTGGTTGATGAGCAGCGTCTTACCTGGCGTGGCGCTGGTCTTCGCCAGTTTCTTGTGGTTGGTCAGCATGTTGATGAGACTCGACTTGCCCACATTCGAGCGGCCTATGAAGGCATATTCGGGCTTTGTATCCTTCGGACACATGGACACCACAGGTGCCGACAGCGTGAATTCAGCTTGCTTGATTTCCATTCTACATCAATTTTTGCGTGCAAAGGTACAAAAAATATCCCGATTTCTTTGCCCTTTCAAAAAAATATCGTATCTTTGCAGTCGATTTTCAGAAAAACGTGTTTCCGTCCGCGAAGCACTTATTTCCAAAAAACGTTTCAATCTACATTCGAATATTAACGAATTACTGTATAGTTATATGTACACGAAAGAAGAATTAGAAAAGCTTTCCATCCCCGAATTGATGGAAATAGCTAACGAACTGGGTGTCAAGGTAAACCAGAACGACGAGTTGGAGAGCGTCATCTACGCTATTCTCGATAAGGCTGCCGAGGACTCTGCCTCTGGTGTGACGGGTACCAAGCGTAAGCGTACCCGCATTGCCAAGAAAGACACCAATAAGGTATATACCGTAACGGGTAGCGAGGGCGAGAGCCTTGACGCCAAGACTACCAAGAAGCGAAAGAGCACCAAGAAACCTACCCTCGACTCGCTGTTTGCAGAACAGGAAGCCGCTGAGCAGGAAGCTGCAGAACAGGCTAACGCCGAGCAGCAACAGGCTGAAGCACAGGCAGAAACGCCTGTCGAAGCGCCTGCTGCTGAGGCTGCAGAGAAGCCCGCCCCTAAGAAGCGTGGCCGCAAGTCGAAGAAAGAACAAGAAGAGGCTGCTGCTGCCGCGGCTGCTGAACAGTCTGCAGAGCCTGCAGAGCCCGCTATGGACATTCCAGAGGCTACGGCTGAAGCTGTCGCTGAACAGACGGCTGAGCCTGCTGTCGATGAGAACCTGATCAGTCAACTGCAGGAGAAGATGGCCCAACACAGTCCTGAACAAGTATGGGAGGGCGACCCTGCCGACGGCACCGACTTCATCACCGTTGTCGACCTGCCCATCGAGGATCAGGCAGCCATTCCTACCCTCGACATCTTCGACCGTCCCGTCATCCAGCAGACAGCCCAGGAGGCTGGCAACCGCCAGCGCCAGCCAGAGGTTGACAGCCGCAATGCAGACCGCTTCGACTTTGCCGACCTCATCACCGGCAATGGCGTGCTCGAGATTCTGCAGGACGGCTACGGATTCCTTCGTTCCAGCGACTACAACTACCTGTCGTCGCCCGACGACATCTACGTATCGCCCCAGCAAATCAAGCGCTGGAGCCTGAAGACGGGCGATGTGGTAGACTGCACGGTGCGTCCCCCCCACGACAACGAGAAGTACTTTGCCCTCAGCGAGGTGAAGAGCATCAATGGCCGCCAGCCTCAGGAGGTACGTGACCGCGTAGCCTTCGAGCACCTGACGCCGCTGTTCCCTGAGGAAAAGTTCACGCTTTGCAACGACCCTGCCACCACCAACCCCTCGGTGCGCATTGTCGACCTCTTCTCGCCTATCGGCAAGGGTCAACGTGCACTCATCGTGGCACAGCCCAAGACCGGTAAAACAATCCTGATGAAGGATATTGCCAACGCCATTGCCGCCAACCATCCTGAGGCTTACATCATGATGCTGCTCATCGACGAGCGCCCTGAGGAGGTGACCGATATGGCCCGTACCGTCAATGCCGAGGTCATTGCCTCGACTTTCGACGAGCCTGCCGACCGCCACGTGAAGATTGCCGGCATTGTGCTGGAAAAGGCCAAACGAATGGTGGAATGCGGCCACGACGTGGTCATCTTCCTTGACTCTATCACCCGTCTGGCACGTGCCTACAACACCGTAGCCCCTGCCAGCGGAAAGGTGCTCACCGGTGGTGTCGACGCCAACGCCCTGCAGAAGCCCAAGCGCTTCTTCGGCGCAGCCCGAAACATTGAGGGAGGCGGTTCGCTGACCATCATTGCTACCGCTCTGACAGACACCGGTTCAAAGATGGACGAGGTGATCTTCGAGGAATTCAAGGGTACTGGTAACTCTGAACTGCAGCTTGACCGCATGCTGGCCAACAAGCGCGTCTTCCCAGCTATTAATCTGGTCCTCTCTTCTACTCGTCGCGACGACCTGTTGCAAGACCAGACCACGTTGAACCGCATGTGGATTATGCGTAAGTACATTGCCGAGATGAACCCCATCGAGGCGATGAATATGGTTCACGACCGTCTGATACAGACCAAGAGCAACGAGGAGTTCCTGCTCAGCATGAACGGATAATTTCGAAATATCGAAACTTCGAAACATCGAAATATTGCCAATGGAAATCATCCAGAAATATTTCCCCAACTTAAGTGCAGGGCAGCAACAGCAGTTTGCTGCCCTCGACGCTTTGTACCGCGAGTGGAACGCGAAAATCAACGTCATCTCGCGCAAGGACATTGACAACCTCTACGAGCACCACGTGCTGCACTCGCTGGCCATTGCCAAGATGGTGAACTTCCGCCCAGGAACACGCATTCTGGACTTTGGTACGGGTGGCGGTTTCCCTGGTATTCCCCTGGCCATTCTCTTTCCTGAGTGCCAGTTCAAGCTGATCGACGGCACAGGCAAGAAGATTCGTGTGGCCCAGGAGGTGTGCAACGCCATTGGCTTGAAGAACTGCGAGCCCTGTCATCTGCGTGGTGAGGAGGAGAAAGGCAAGTACGACTTCATCGTCAGTCGTGCCGTGATGCCCCTACCCGATCTGGTGAAGATCGTGCGCAAGAACATTGCCAAGGAATCGAAAAACGCCCTGCCTAACGGCATTCTGTGTCTGAAGGGCGGCAACTTAGAAAGTGAGTTACAGCCTTTCCGCCGCATTGTGGAAAGTCAGGAACTCAGCACATGGTTCTCAGAAGAGTGGTTCAAGGAGAAGCATGTAATATACCTACCAGTATAGAGTTGAGAGGTAAGAGGTAGGAGGTAAGAGATTAGCGCAGATAGGGATTATACTGCAACTCATCGGCAATCGTGCTTTGTGGTCCATGACCAGCAAGCACGGTTGTTTCTTTTGGCAGCTTGGCAACGACGTTCTTCAAGCTCTGCTCCATCTCTGCCCACGAGCCTTCTGCAAAGTCGGTACGACCAATGCTCATACGAAACAGCGTATCGCCTGTAAACACAGTCTTTTCTTCAGCACAGTAGTACAGGCACGAGCCATGACTATGGCCAGGGGTGTGTAGCACGCAAAGGGTGTGGCTGCCAAACGTAATCTCGTCGCCGTCTTTCAGCAGGCGTCCCACCTGCGGACACTCTTCGCTGATGGTCATACCAAAGAGGTTCTTGGCCTGTTCTGGAAGTTGCTCCACCAGTTGCTGGTCTTCGCCACAGATTTCCACCTTCAAGCCATAGGCATGAAAAAGGCGTACATTCCCGAAGTTATGATCGAGATGTCCGTGGGTCGCCAACAGATGGACAGGCTTGAGCTGTTGGTCACGCAGATAGGCTTCTAAGGCGTCGAACTCCTCAGGATAGTAGGCACCACAGTCGATAATCACACACTCTTTGGTTTCGTCGCTCACTACGTAACAGTTTTCCTCCAACGGGTTGCATACCAACTTCTTAATATGGAACATACGCTCAATATTTTACTTTGACTTTCTTCAGTTTACCCTCTGCATCAATACGGTTCAAGGGGGTTACGACATACACATAGCGACTACCTGGTGTGGCCTGTGGCAGTTCGTAGTGTGTGTCAGCGGTGATGGCAACCAGACAGCCGGCACACTCGGTATCTATCGTCTCGCCATGGTCAAAGCGATAGACGGCATAACGCTCGGCAGTAGCATCCCACTGCTTGGCTTTCGGAGCCGTCCAGAAGAGTACCTGCTGGCCGTCCATATCGACCACTTTCATCTTACGCACCTTGCCGGGAGCCTTGCTCTTGATGGCGGGCGGCAGGGCTTTCATCACGGGGCGCTTCCAATAGTTCGTGCGCAGAGCTGTACCATAGTTGCCCACATTGTCGACAGCAGCTTTGGCATACCACAACACCGTACCCTTCACTTGCGGCTGATGGGCGTGTAGCGTCATCTTAGCAGCCTGCTGACTGAATTTAGCGGTACGCTCAATGTCCTCACCGATGTAGAGGTCGCTCTTATGAATATGACGGCTCCACCACTTGATAAGCTCGTCGTAGTCGGCAGCCTTATTGCCTATCTCCCAATATATCTGAGGTACGCAGTAGTCCATCCATCCCTGTTCGTCCCACAGCAGCACGTCGGCATAGAGATCGTCGTAGTTTTGCAGACCATTGGTACGACTGCCGTTGGGGTCGCTCTTCTGATTGCGATAGATGCCAAAGGGCGATATGCCCACCTTCACCCAAGGCTTGGCGCGATGTACCGTCTCATAAAGCTGGCGGATAAACAGGTTGACGTTGTCGCGTCGCCAGTCGCCACGGTCATTGATGCCGCGGCTGAGGTACTGGAACTCGAGGTCGTCGGGAATCTTCACACCTGGCGTAGGATAGGGATAAAAATAGTCATCGATATGCAGGCCGTCGACGTCGTAGCGTTCCACGATGTCCTTGACGACCTCACAGATAAAGTCGCGGCTCTCCTTCAGGGCGGGGTTCAACAGCGTCAGACCGTCATAGTCGAAGCACCACTCAGGATGCTGCACGACGACGTGGTTTGAAGCATTCTTGTGGGGCGTCTTCGTCTTGGCACGATAAGGGTTGATCCATGCGTGCAACTCCATACCTCGCTGGTGGCACTCGTCAACCATCCATGCCAGCGGGTCCCAATAGGGCTGGGGCGCACGGCCCTGTTCACCCGTCAGATAGAAGCTCCACGGCTCCAGTTGGCTTTCATACAAGGCGTCACACTCAGGACGAACCTGAAAGATGATGGCATTGCAGCCGTCTTTCTGCAACTCGTCCAACTGATAGCGGAGCGTCTGCTGCATCTTCTCGGTACCGATTCCCTTGAACTGTCCGTTGACACATTGTATCCACGCTCCACGGAATTCACGCTTCACTTGTGCCTGCATGGTCAATGCCAGCAGTACTGTCAAAAAAGCTATTGTTCGTCTCATGCTCATTTCAAATAGTCATAGATTTCTGTTGTCCAGTCCCCACCGTTCTCAGGCTGCATGGTGCGCAAACCTAACCGACTGGCTGCAGCTACGTTACGCGGTCCGTCGTCGACAAAGAGGCACTCAGAGGCGATGAGTCGCTCCTGATGTAACACCTCGCGGAATATCTCTTCTGAGGGTTTCATTAGCTTCATCTGATAGCTCAGGTAACAATGGTCGAAATAGTAGGACACGGGATGCCCATTTCCATCAAAGGCCTCGCTCTCGACCCACTCCATCATATAGGGATTGGTATTGCTCAGCAACAAAATACGATAGCCCTCCTCACGCAGTCGCTGTAATGCATCCAGATTACGTTGGGGAACCTCCAGGGCATACCCCTGCCAGGCATAGGCGCACTCTTCGTGGGTAACCTCGTGGCCCAGCAACACACTGAGCTCACGACGAAAGTCCTCATCGCTGATCAAGCCATGTTCCAAATCACCGAAGATACCGCTCTGTGTATAACTGTCAAGCCGTTGCTCAGCATCTTCAAGGCCCAAAGCCTTAAAGCGCTCTACCGCCTGCTGTTGGGCAAGGGTGATTACCACGCCGCCTAAGTCAAATATTATCGTCTTTATCATGTCATTCAACATTCCTCACTTATACACTTTCATCGCACGGTCCATCTCGCGGCGGTCTTCCTTCTCCTTCAGCGTCTGACGCTTGTCAAACTCCTTCTTACCCTTGCACAGCGCGATATCCATCTTGGCACGACCTTTCTCATCGATGAATACAAGTAGGGGTACAATGGTGTAGCCCGTCTGCTTGGTGGCTGACGCCAGACGATTGATCTCCCTGCGCGTCAACAGCAACTTACGGTCGCGTTTCATCTCGTGGTTGTTGTACGAACCGTAGAAGTAAGGCGACACGCTCATACCTTTCACCCACAGTTCGCCGTTGATAATGGTACAATAGGTATCTACCAGCGAGGCTTTGCCCAGACGAATGCTCTTAATCTCAGTACCCGTCAGCACAATGCCTGCCGTAAACTCCTCGATGAAGAAATATTCAAACGAGGCCTTACGGTTCTTTATCTGTATAGGACTCTTCTTACGAACTTCCTCTTGTTGCTTATTCATTATTCGTTATTCACTTTTCACCAGCGCAAAGCGCATAATGTTTTCATCAATATAGCGGGCGATTTGCTCCGTCCACTCTTCTTCCATTTCTACGAACTCGTCGTCCATATCGTCGAACTCTGGGAACTGTTCAAACAACGCCATGAACTCGTCGTCGGTACAGTCCTGCTCTATCTGCTCATGGTACTTCTCATAGAGTGTATGCGCATTATAAATCAGTTTAGACAAATCGCGCAAACCCCATAGTTTCAAAGCCTTGGCAAGTGGATTCTTAAAGATAAATAATCCATAGCCATTGTGTATCAGTTGTACGAAACCGCCATCCATCACCTCGTCATGAAGGGTCTGCCAAGCCAACAGCGTGATCTGGTCGCTATTCAGTTCGCCCAGCGTCTCGGCTGTGAGTTCACCACCGATTTCCTCCTTGATAGCATGGACAAAACAGGCCACGAAGGCATCCATGCCCTCACTTGCCGCCTTGCGGAGCACCGCATCTTGTATCGTTACTTCTTTCATATCGGGTACAAAAGTACGAAAAAAACGAGACAACGCCAAATAAAAGGCTAATTATCCGATATCTGGTACTTCTTCTTTCGTTCGCGTTTGGCTTTCTGCGGTACACCCATGGGACCGGCAGAGACAGCATGGACGGTCTTAACACCCCGATAGCCATTCCAGCGCTCGTGAATGCGACGCACATAATCGACAGTCTCCGAACCACGCATATAACCGTTGCGCACCACGGGGTCGTTGTAATATTCCGCCCGCTGCAAACCCAGTACAAAAGGCTCTACATCACGCCAATGATAGGGGTTGCGACCATACTTACGGGCTAGTGCCATAGCGTCGCGAATGTGGAAGCCGCCGCCATTGTAGGCTGCCAGCACAAATTTGGTGCGCTCGGAGTGCTCACGGACGTCAGCAAACGACTGTTCCAGTTCAGAAAGATATCTGACAGCTGCAGCAATATTCTTTTCAGGATGGTAGATATCGGCACGTGCCAGTCCCAAATGGTCGGCAGTAGACGGCATAATCTGCATCAAGCCACAGGCACCTGCCCACGACTTCGCCTGTGGGTCGAAGCAAGATTCCTGATAGCATTGGGCAGCCAATAGGCGCCAATCCCAACGAATAGTCTGTGCATAGCGCTGGAAATACGCGTCGTAATGGGAGATAATGCCTCCAGAGCGGTTGAGCATAGGAGCAAAGACGCGACGCCGCACACTACGTGACGACAGCAGGTAGGCTTCCTGTTTCTTCACCTCGTCAAGCATTGAGGGACGATACCATGCCTGTAGTTCTTGAGCCAAATCGTCTTTGTCGTCACCAACCACCCATCCGCTACCCTGTTTGGTCATGGGATAGCAGATGAGGTCTGCATCACCGTCAGCCAGTCGTTGTAGCATCTCCATCGTGTCGCGACAGACCTCCATGCGCAAGCTGACACCCAACTTGTCGGCAAAGCGTTGACAGAGCAGATACTGCGCTCCCAAGTGGCGTCCACGATAGTCGTAATACGTCTCTGGACCCGTCAGCGTCAGCGCTATCAGTTCGCCATTACGCTGGATGTCGTCTAAATCAAAATCGTCATCCTGCGGAATGGTATCGGCAATGGCTCCCCAAGGTGTCTCAATACGTTCCTGTTTCTTGGAACCGCACGACACCAACAGCAGAAGAAGGCCGAAAAGTTGTATATATATACCGATTCGCATCAATTTCTTTGCGTTTTGGCTGCAAAAGTAATCATTTTCTTGCAAATATCATTAAAAATGTGTAATTTTGCAAGCTAATTTAGACAATATTAGAGTAAAAGACATGTTAAGAATCGCTGTACAATCAAAAGGCCGTCTGTATGACGACACGATGAACCTACTGGCTGAGGCTGATATCAAGGTAAGTTCCGGACGCCGCACCCTGCTGGTTCAGGCAGGCAATTTTCCCTTGGAGGTGCTATATCTTCGTGACGACGACATCCCCCAGTCGGTGGCATCAGGTGTAGCCGACATCGGCGTGGTAGGTGAGAACGAGTTTCTGGAGCGTGAAGAAGATGCTGACGTCGTCAGCCGCCTGGGCTTCTCGAAGTGCCGTCTATCGCTGGCCATTCCCAAAGAGATCGACTATCGTGGTGTCAATTGGTTTAACGGAAAAAAAATTGCCACAAGCTATCCGAATATTCTCAAGCGCTTTCTCAGCGAGCATGACATAGAGGCCGAGATTCACGTCATTACCGGATCGGTGGAAATCAGCCCAGGCATCGGTTTGGCCGACGCCATCTTCGACATCGTTTCAAGCGGTTCGACGCTGGTCAGCAACAACCTGCGCGAGGTAGAGGTTGTCATGCAGAGCGAGGCCCTGCTCATCGGCAACAAGCACCTGTCGCGTGAAAAGCGTGAGACGCTGGAGGAGATGCTCTTCCGCTTCAAAGCCGTCAAGGATGCTGAAGACAAGAAATACGTCCGCATGAATGCGCCGAAAGCCCGTCTACAAGAGATTATCAACGTGCTGCCAGGTTTGAAGAGTCCGACGGTCATCCCCTTGGCAGACGATGAATGGTGCTCAGTACACACCGTACTCGACCAGAAGCGTTTCTGGGAGATTATCGGCAAGTTGAAAGAGATGGGTGCACAAGGTATCCTCGTGACGCCGATTGAGAAAATGATCATGTAAGGGGGGATAAGACCCATAGGACAAATAAGACCTATAAGACTCATAAGACCCATGAATATCTACAAATACCCAAAGGAAGAAGTGTGGAGTGAGATTATTGCCCGTCCACGACTGGACCTTACGAAGCTGAACGAGACTGTCAGCACAGTCTTGGCAGACATCCGTCAACGGGGCGATGCTGCCGTACGCGAGTATGAGCTGAAGTTCGACAAGGCAAACCTGACGGACTTAGCTGTCACGGAGGCTGAGATGGACGAGGCCGAGCAGTTGGTATCGCAAGAACTGAAAGAAGCTATTGCTTTGGCTCATCAGAACATCCATACGTTCCACGCCCAACAGCGCTTTGAAGGTCAGAAGGTTGAGACGCAGCCTGGCGTTACCTGTTGGCAGAAAAGCGTAGCCATCGAGCGTGTAGGTCTGTATATCCCTGGCGGTACTGCCCCACTCTTCTCAACGGTACTAATGCTGGCCACGCCTGCAAAGATTGCGGGATGTAGCGAGATTGTGCTCTGCACACCGCCCAACAGCGAGGGTAAGGTAAACCCAGCCATTTTGGTTGCCGCACGTATTGCCGGTGTCAGCAGGATTTTCAAGGCTGGTGGTGTACAAGCCATTGGTGCTATGGCCTACGGCACAGAGTCGGTACCCAAGGTCTACAAGATATTCGGTCCGGGCAACCAGTACGTAATGGCTGCCAAGCAACAGGTGAGCCTCGACGAAGTAGCCATCGACATGCCCGCAGGACCCTCTGAGGTGTGTGTGCTGGCTGACGAAAGCGCCAACGCTGAGTTTGTGGCTGCCGACCTGTTGTCACAAGCTGAACACGGTCGCGACTCGCAGGTGCTGTTCATTACCACCAGTGAACGAAAGCTACAGGAAGTACAGGATGAAGTGCAGCGCCAACTGGCTCTGCTGCCACGTATGGAGATGGCACAGGCCGCCCTCGACAATAGCCGTTATGTACTGGTCGGTTCTACCGACGAAATGATGGCCCTCAGCAACGCCTATGCCCCTGAGCATCTTGTCATCCAGACAACGGACTATGCACAGCTGGCCGAGAAGGTGGTCAATGCGGGTAGTGTATTCTTAGGAGCTTATGCTTGCGAGAGTGCCGGCGACTATGCCAGCGGCACCAATCACACCCTACCGACCCACGGCTATGCCACCGCTTACAATGGAGTGAACCTTGACTCCTATTGTCGGAAGATTACCTTCCAGCATCTGACGGAAGAGGGTATTCACCGTATAGGCCGTGCCGTAGAGCTGATGGCCGAAGCCGAGCAGTTGGATGCCCACAAGAATGCGATGAGTGTAAGAATCAACAGTCTATCATAAGTCCCATAAGACCTATAAGCCCCATGAAACCCTTAGAACAACTGGTAAGACCCAATATATGGTCGCTGGCACCCTACTCGTCAGCCCGTGATGAATATTCCGGAAAGGAGGCACATGTCTTCCTCGATGCCAATGAGAATCCGTATAACGCACCCTACAACCGCTATCCAGACCCTCTGCAGCGCGACGTGAAGAAGCTGTTGGAGCGCGTCAAAGGCGTACCTGCCGAAAACATCTTCCTCGGCAACGGTAGTGACGAAGCCATCGACCTGGTCTATCGCATTTTCTGTGAACCGGGTGTCGACAACGTAGTGAGCATCACCCCGACCTATGGTATGTATAAGGTGTGTGCAGACATCAACAACGTGGAGTATCGCACTATATTGCTTGACGAGAACTTCCAGATGCAAGCAGAGGAGCTGCTGGCAGCCTGTGATGACCACACGAAGGTTATCTGGCTCTGTTCGCCTAATAATCCGACAGGCAATTCGCTCAACCGCGATGAGATACTGCGCACCATCGAGGGCTTCAACGGTATCGTGGTCGTCGACGAGGCATATATCGATTTTGCCCAGCAACAGTCGCTGCGTCAGGAACTGCCCACACACCCGAACCTCATCATTCTGCAGACCATGTCCAAGGCATGGGGATCAGCAGCATTGCGTTTGGGTATGGCTTTCGCCTCAAAAGAAATTATCAATATATATAATAAGGTAAAGTATCCGTACAACGTCAACATGCTCACCCAGCAGCAGGCGATGGAAATGTTGAAAGACCCATTCGAGGTAGACAAAACCGTGAAGATACTCCTGCAAGAGCGCACCCGACTGATGCAAGCCTTCCGTGAACTGCCTATTTGTGAGCAGATTTTCCCCACGGATGCCAACTTCTTCCTGGCTCGCGTGACGGATGCTGTAAAGATTTACGATTACCTCGTCGACAAAGGCATTATCGTGCGTAACCGTACCCGCATTCAGCTTTGCAACAACTGTCTGCGCATCACGATTGGCACACGGACGGAAAACAACGAGCTGATCAGCGCGCTCCGCCAGTATTAAACGACTCTATAAACCGCAATTCGGCTTCGAGCATTGCTAACTTCGGCATCTCGAAGCCGACTTTTTTTGCCTCAGCAATAGGACGCGTATAGAGATACTCTATCTCCATAGGACGATGGAAGTCGAAGTCGAGCTTCATGGAAGGACTATAGGGTACCATCTCGTCCGTCATCTGCATCATCTTGTCGGCAAACTCACTGGTGAGGGCCTCAACACCCAAGGCATTGGCAGCACCAATGACTTCCATCATCTGGTCGTAGATAAGCTGACGAGTAGCAGGGTTCTTCAACAACTTATCCGTCGACGTATTCAGCGCAACGGTCATTCCATTGAACGGCATATTCCACACGGCTTTTTTCCAACGAGCCTCCAGATAAGGAACCTCCCCAACCTGTATGCCAGCATCCTGCAGGTCCATAAGAATCTCGTGGAAACGGTCGTCAGGACATGAATAGTTACCCAGATTGATGCTGCCACAGCACTGGTGGTTAATATGCCCCGGTCCAACCTTGGCCGAGCAGATAAAGGCCAGTCCGGCAATGATCTTCAGTCCAGGAAACAACTGTTGCAGATCTTCTTCGAGACCAATACCATTCTGAATGAGGATTACCACCGTACGGTCGGTAATAAGGGGACGCAACAGTTCCGGCAGTACATCATGGTTCTTGACCGACTTCAGCCCGACAATGACAACGTCGCTCTCAGGTATCTCTGCCGGCTTTACATATGCCTCAATATGCGGCAATGTAAAACTGCCGTCACAAGAGTCCACCTGCAGACCATGTTGCAGCACATACTCACAATCGCTATGTGACAGGAAGCGCACCGTGCGTCCTGCATGTGCCAAGCAACCTCCATAGAAGCCGCCAATGGCACCCATTCCTACTACTGAATACGTTAACATTGCTGCAAAGGTAATAAAAAAATGATAATTCACAATTGATAATTGATAATTATTTCGTAATTTTGCATCGGCTATGAAAAAAGGACTCGTATTAGAAGGGGGCGCCATGCGCGGACTGTGGACAGCAGGGGTGACGGATGTGATGATGGAACATAACATCCAACCTGATGGTCTTATTGGCGTATCAGCAGGTGCAGCCTTCGGATGCAACTACAAGTCGCACCAGATAGGACGGGCCCTCCGCTACAACCAGCGCTTTGCCAACGACAGGCGCTACAGCGGGCTCTGGTCGCTACTGATGAGTGGCGACTACTTCAATGCAAAGTTCGGCTACCACGTTGTGCCCTACGAGTACGACCAGTTCGACATGAGAACCTTTGAGGAGAACCCTATGGCGTTCCACATCGTGTGTACGGACGTCACGACGGGCAAGGCCGTCTATCACGAGATGACGCACGTCGACTACGACGAACTGGAGTGGTTGCGTGCCTCAGCATCCATGCCCGTACTATCGAAAGTAGTCAGGGTGCAAGGACGCCAGCTGTTAGACGGAGGCGTCAGCGACTCAATACCCTTAGCCTACGCCGAAAGCATCGGTTACGAGCGCAACGTAGTGATATTGACCCAGCCGCAGGGTTATCAGAAATCGCACAACAAGCTGATGCCGCTGATGCGCCTATCACTGCACGGCTATCCAGAGATGGTAAGAGCACTTGACTGTCGCCACGAGATGTATAACCAACAACTGCGATATGTCGCCCAGGCTGAACAGGAAGGGCGCTGTCTGGTCATACGACCTGACGACAAGATACCCATCGGCCACATCAGCCACGACCCGCAGCAGATGCAGCGCGTCTATAATCTGGGCCGCGAGATGGGCGAACGCTATATCGACCGCATCAAGGAGTTTTACAACAAAGAATAATTATCATTTATCATTTATCATTTAGCGAATGCGCATAGACATAATCACCGTACTGCCCGAGATGCTCGAGGGTTTCGTACACGAATCGATACTGGCACGGGCCGAGAAGAAAGGCCTTGCTGAGATACGACTGCACAACCTGCGCGACTACACGCTGGACAAGTGGCGCCGCGTCGACGACTATCCTTATGGAGGTTCGGCAGGAATGGTGATGCAGTGTGAGCCTATCGACCGCTGCATTACAGCCCTGAAGGCAGAGCGCGACTACGACGAGGTCATCTTCACCTCGCCTGATGGCGAGCGTTTCGACCAGCACATGGCTAACGAGCTGTCGCTGAAGGGCAACCTGATCATCCTCGCTGGTCACTACAAAGGCATTGACCAGCGTGTACGCGACCACCTTATTACAAAAGAAATCTCCATCGGTGACTTCGTACTGACGGGGGGTGAACTCGTGGCAGCGATGATTGCCGACGCCATTGTCCGTGTGGTGCCAGGTGTCATAGGCGACGAACAGTCGGCCCTCTCCGACTGTTTCCAGGACGACCTACTGGCAGCACCCATCTATACGCGTCCTGCCGACTACAAAGGCTGGAAGGTGCCCGATATCCTGCTCTCGGGTAACGAAGCCAAGATACGTAACTGGGAACTGGAACAAGCTATGGAGCGTACCCGTCGTCTGCGCCCCGACCTGCTGAAAGAATAAACTAAAAAGCACTCATATATGTTTGACAAAGACACATACGTTCGGCGACGTGCCGAACTAAAGAAACTGGTAGGCAATGGCGTCGTCGTGCTCTTCGGCAACAACGAGGCTCCCTACAACTATCCTGCCAACAGCTATACTCCATTCCGTCAGGACTCCTCGTTCCTCTACTATTTTGGTCAGCACCGCGACAGACTGGTAGGCGTCATCGACATTGACAACGACGAGGAGTGGCTCTTTGGCGACGACATCGACGTAGAGGACATCGTCTGGATGGGCTTCACACCTTCTATCAGCGACCTCGCCGCCGAGGTGGGCATCAGCAGAACAGCTCCGATGTCACATCTCACGTCTTACATCAAACATCAGACATCTAAAGTCCATTTCCTCCCGCCCTACCGCTACGACACCAAGATTCAGATCATGGACCTGCTGGATATCCATCCTTCAAAACAGAAGGAGGCTGCAAGTCTGCCGCTGATCAAGGCCGTGGTAAAAATGCGTGCCACCAAAGAGCCACAGGAAATCGAGGCCATCGAGCGCGCCTGCGACGTAGGCTACCAAATGCACACTACCGCCCAACGGCTGATCAAGCCTGGTGTCACAGAGTGTTTCATTGGCGGACAGGTCGATGGTATTGCCCGTTCGTTGGCCGACGGAACGAGTTTTGGCACTATCTTCTCGCAACATGGTGAAATCATGCACGGCTGTCCCTCGACGGCTCCGCTCGAGGACGGACGTCTGGTGCTCTGTGATGCCGGCTGCGAATTGGATGACTATTGCTCCGATCATACGCGCACCATGCCTGTCAACGGACGTTTTACCCAGCGACAGCTGGAAATCTACAGCATTGTCGAACAATGTCACGACTATGTCCTCGAGGTTGCCAAGCCCGGTATTAAGTATTTGGACGTACATCTGGCTGTCTGCCGACTGATGACTGAACGTCTAAAAGAGCTCGGTCTGATGAAGGGTGATACCGACGAGGCTGTCGCAGCAGGCGCCCACGCCATGTTCCTGCCTCACGGGCTGGGCCACATGATGGGTATGGACGTCCACGACATGGAAGGACTAGGGCAGATATACGTCGGCTTTGACGACGAGACCCGCCCCAACCTCGAACAGTTTGGCACCAACTGTCTGCGTATGGGGCGCCGGCTGGAAGAGGGTTTTGTCGTTACCGACGAACCAGGCATCTATTTTATACCTGCCCTCATTGACGACTGGCGCCAGAGCGGCCACTGTAAAGAGTTCCTGTGTTTCGACAAAATCGAGACATACCGTGACTTTGGCGGCATCCGCATAGAGGACGACGTACTGATTACCAAGGATGGTTGCCGCTTCCTGGGCACAAAGCGCATCCCCTACCATCCCACGGAACTCGAAGAGTTTATGAAATAATGTTGAACTATCGAAACATCGAAACAACGAAAAGAATAAAAAAAAATGAAAAAACTAATGACACTCGCCCTGTTTGCCATCATGGCAGTTGGGGCACAGGCAGCAGAAAAGGCTGACTCCATCAAAAAGTCCAACAAGCCTGTCTTTACAACTATCAAGGAGAACCCCATCACCCGCATCAAAGACCAAAATCGCAGCGGTACGTGCTGGGACTACTCCACCCTCTCGTTCTTCGAGTCTGAAATTCTGAAAGCTACCGGCAAGCGCTACAACCTCTGCGAGGCTTTCGTGGCCAACAAGACCTATATGGAGCGTGCCATCCAGGTGGTGCGTTACCACGGCGACTGCCAGTTTGCACAGGGCGGTTCGGCCGAGGATGTGCTCTCGACGCTGAAGAACCATGGCATCTGCCCGCTCGAGGCCATGCCTTTCCCCGGCTCGCTCTATGGTGACTCGCTGAACAACTTCAACGAGTTCTTCTCACTGCTCGAGCCCTATGTGGCTGCCATTTCGAAGAGCAGTGCCAAGAAAATCAGCAACCAGTGGAAGGTCGGCATGCAGGGCATCCTCGATGCCTATCTGGGCAAATGTCCGGAGGAGTTCACCTATGAGGGCAAGAAGTATACTCCGAAATCTTTCATGGAATCGTTGAAGATCAACCTCGACGACTACGTCAGCATCACCAGCTATACCCATCACCCATTCTATACGGCCTTTGCCGTAGAGGTGCAAGACAACTGGCGCTTCCCGCTGTCGTACAACGTGCCGATGGACGAGATGATGCAGATCATCGACAACGCCATTGCCAACGGCTACACCGTAGCCTGGGGCGGCGACGTCTCTGAGGACGGCTTTACCCGTCAGGGACTGGCATACGCTGTCGACGCCAAGGCCACACAGAATCTGCAAGGCAGCGACATGGCCAAGTGGCTGAAGATGACGGCCACCAAGAAGCGCAGCATCATCGACTCGCTGGGCTGCACCGTACCCGAGATTGTTCCCACCCAGCAGCTGCGCCAAGAGCGTTTCGACAACTGGCAGCTCACCGACGACCACGGCATGCACATCTTCGGTGTGGCCAAAGACCAGAACGGCAAGGAGTACTACATGGTGCAAAACTCGTGGGGCGAGACGGGCGACTACAAGGGCATCTGGTATATGACCAAGGCCTTCATCGCTGCCAACACGATGGACTTCCTCATCAACCGAAATGCCATACCCAAAGATATTCGCAAGAAACTGGGAATTAAGTAGGCCTCGAGCCTACTTTTTTTTTGCATTTCTTTGTTTCTTTCCGGAAAATTTGTATCTTTGCAGCCGCAACAGGTCAGGGAATGGGGTGTGACTCCCCAACTGTCCCGCAGCTGTAAGCAGCCATTCGTGGTGCGAACACGATGTCACTGATATTATTGGGAAGACGTTCGCAGTCCCCGCCGCAAGTCAGAATACCTGCCTGCTGCACCATTCGTCCTGCTGTGCCTCTGGGGTTAGGCCGCAAGACGAGATACGTGTATTATTATATAAGTCTCGGGGAGAGGCTTATGTCGTGAGACATGCGGGTCTCTCCACTTTTTGTGAAAACCGTTTGAATGAAAAAGATATTAGGTATTATCATCTTATTCGGCATATCCGTTATGAGTGTGGCTCAAACGGACACCTTAACTGGCAAGACACACCAACTGCGTGAAGTCACCATCAGCAAGTACCGCCACGAGCGTGCACTGCAGAGTACGGCACCGATGCACGTACTCGACCGCCGCGACATGCAGACGATGGGCGTGACCGATATGGCCGATGCGATGCACCGCCTGCCAGGCATCACACTTCGCGACTATGGTGGCGCTGGTGGCATGAAGACCGTCAGCGTACGTGGCTTTGGAGCCAAGCATACAGGTGTCGCCTACGATGGCGTCATGCTCTCAGAGTGTCAGAGTGGCGAGATAGACCTCTCGCGCTATTCTCTCGACAATGTCGACCATCTGTCACTAGTTGTGGGCGATAATGATGACATCTTTATTCCTGCTCGTCAGTCTTCCACGCCTGCAGTGCTCCATATTGAGACGTTGCGTGTACCTTCTGAAGACCTGCAGCCTCATTTGACGACACAGCTGAAAGTAGGCTCCTTTGGCTATGTCAGTCCATTTATGCGTTATGAGCAGAATGTCAGTAGTCGGTTGGCGCTGTCTGTGGTGGGAGAATACACCTATGCAGACAATGAATATCCGTATACGTTACGCAATGTGACTATTGTCACTGAGGATACGCGTAAAAACAGCCGTATGAATAGTGGACATGGTGAGGTCAACTTCTTATGGAACATCAACGATAAGAATCGCTTGAGTGGTAAGTTGTACTATTACGACAATGACCGCCAATTGCCAGGACAGGTACGCTATTATGCCAATGAAAGTAATGAGACTTTGCGCGACCGTAATGCTTTCGGACAGCTGCAGTTCCAGACACGCAATGCCAGTGGGTGGGCTTTGAAGCTATCTGCCAAATACAATTGGACGGCTTCCATTTATAAGGATGGCGCCTACTTCGGTAGCACTAGCGAGTCGGACTACTGGCAACGTGAGGCAATGGGATCCGTTACAGTGTTATATGCGCCAAATAACTATTGGGCATTTAACTATGCTGCTGATTATGCCTATAACTCACTCAATAGTAATACAGGACAGATAGTTCATCCGTGGCGTTATTCACTGCTTCAAAGCGCTACTGCAAAATATCATAATCGACGATTGACCCTATTGGGAAGACTGTTGCACTCTCTTTATCTCAATCATGCCGAAAAGGGCGAGAGTGCCCGCGACATGCGACAACTGTCGCCATCACTGTCATTGTCCTATCGGGTATTCCCAGAGCAAGACTTATATGTGCGTGCCTCGTACAAGAACATTTTCCGTTCTCCAACGTTCAATGAAAGCTATTATTTCCACTATGGCAGTGCTGACCTGCTGCCAGAGAAAACAGACCAGTTGAATGTAGGTATGACCTGGCATGATGACCTTTGGCAATGTCTGTCTTTCCAGATGACGGCTGATGGATATTACAATAGTGTACGCGACATGATTGTTTCTGTGCCGCATAATATGTTTGTATGGACGTGTATCAATGTCGGTAAGGTTGAGGTATTTGGACTGGATGTCACAGGTTCTGCCTCTTTAACATTAGCTCCTAGGCATGAGTTGAAAGCTTCGGGCAATTATACTTACCAACAAGTAGAGAACCGTACCAATCCTGAATCGCCTAACTACCGAAAGCAGATTGCATATTATCCGGAACATACGGGCAGCATGTCTGTCAGTTATGAGAATCCTTGGCTTAACATGAGCTTCCACGGCACCTTTGTCAGCAATCGGTGGGCAACCAATGAACACTTGGAAGGCACACTGGTCAAAGGTTATCAGGACTATGGACTGACCTGTTGGCGCCATTGGCATTGGGCTCGTCATTCGTTGGAGGTTCGTGCCGACATCAAGAACATGTTCGATCAACAGTATGAGATAGTGAGTCACTATCCCATGCCTCGCAGAAGTTATCAGTTTTCTATTAAATACCAATTTTAACAAACAACAAACATGAAAAAGAATTTATTAAGTTTAGCCATGATGCTTGTTGGAGCATGGGCTTTGGTTGCATGTAGCAGCGACGATGAGACTCCCTATGAGCCTAAACCCGTTGATGTCACTAACGGTGTTTTCGTTGTATGTTCTGGAAACATGTCTACTCCTGTCAATGGAGGTCTGACCTATTATGACTACGAAACTAAAACGGTTACTGCTCAAGCCTTCAAATCTGTCAATGGTCGTGAGTTGGGTCTAACTGCCAACGATGCTTTGGTTTATGAAGACAAGATGTATATCGTGGTTGACAACGAGAACACCATTGAGGTCGTAGACAAGAATAACCTGAAGTCTATCAAGCAGATTAAACTTAAAGAACTGATGGCCGATGGACAGGGTGCTCACCCACGTCACATCATTGCACAAGACGGTAAATTGTATGTATCTAACTATGGTACATCCAGTGCTGACTGGTCAACATACTCTGTCAACGGTAACGGTTCTGTAGCAGTTATCGACGCAAACACCTATCAGCTGAAGGCTACCTATGCCGTAGGTGGTTATCCTGAGGGTCTGGCAATTGTAGGCAACAACCTCTATGTGGTTAACTCAAACTACAGCATGGGCAATGCCTCTATCTCTAAAATTAACCTCTCAACAGGTGCTGAGACTAAGATTTCTGATGAAAATATCATCAATCCTGTAGCTGCTGTTGCTATCAATGGCAGTCTGTACTATCTGGATTCTGGTGCTTACGGTGCTACTCCTCCCTACGCTCAGGAGAATGCAGGTGTTCGTAAGGTGACAGAAAACGGACAGGTTACCAAGGTTCTTGACGCTACAGCCATGTGCTCTGACGGCAAGAAAATCTATGTTATCAATTCACCCTATGGACTCAACAGCACATCTTATTCCGTTTATGATGTAGCAAACAACAGTACGTCTGCCTTTACCCCCAGTGAGGATGTTGAGTATCCTAACACCATTGGTGTCGATCCTATTACCGGCAATGTCTTTATTGCTTCCAATTCCAAGGATCCCGACACGGGTAAGGCCAGTTATAAGACTCCTGGCTATGTCAAGCAATATAAGGCCGACGGAACCCTCGTCACAAAATTCGACTGCTGGGTAGGTCCGTGCGCTATTGTTGCTAAAACTGGCGTAAAGTATGAGTAAGCAACTAACCTCACTATCTATACTATTTACAGTTGTTGTCGCCTTGGCTTCATGCCAAGGTGGCAACAACACTTCTTTGTCATCAGTTAATGGTGACAGCATCACACTGAAGCATTCATCATTGCTCACCATCGTTGAACACGACGGTTATACGATTGCAGAAATCAGTAATCCGTGGAAGAAGGGTAAACTATTACATCGGTACTATCTCGTGCCTCGCGTATCAGAGGGTAGACATCAACCGCCAGACTTCGTTGATGGTACTGTCGTCAAGGTTCCCATCCAACGTGCTGCCGTATTCACCACCGTTCATTGCGCCTTACTTACTGAATTGGGCATGGGCAGCCGTATCATAGGTGTGGCTGATGCCAAATACATTAAAGTACCTTATATTCAACAGCAAATCAAGGCTGGACGTATCGTTGACTGTGGTAACGGCCTAAACCCACTGGTTGAGAAGATTATGGACATCAAACCAGAGGCCATCTTATTGTCTCCCTTTGAGAACTCTGGCGGTTACGGTAAGACCGAAGAGATAGGCATCCCACTGATTGAGTGTGCCGAATATATGGAGACTTCCCCACTAGCTCGTGCCGAATGGATGCGTTTCTATGGTTTACTCTTTGGCGTCAGCGAGAAAGCCGACAGACTTTTCCATCAGGTTGACAGCAGCTATACTTCCCTTAAGCAACAAGCAGTAAAGACTGGCAAGGGGCGTTCTGTTATCGTCGACAAGGTGGTAGGCTCTGTCTGGTACATGCCTGGTGGTCGCAGTACTATCGGACAGATGCTACAGGATGCTGGCGGAGAATATCCGTGGGCCAGTGACACACAGAGTGGTTCGCTGTCTCTACCTTTCGAGACTGTTCTCGAGCGTGGCGGACAGGCTGACGTTTGGCTGTTCCGCTATTCCAGTGACCACGAGTGGAACTACCAGGAGTTGCTGACAGGCCATCGGGGTTACGACCAGATAGCAGCCTTCCGACAGCATAACGTATACGGCTGCAACGTCGAACAGTCTATGTTCTATGAAGAGACGCCCTTTCACCCTGACCGCCTGCTCTGCGATTTCCTGCAAATTCTACATCCCGACATAATAGGACTGCCCGCGCTACGTTATTATAAAAAGCTAAAGAATTAAAGAAAGCGTGAAGCGAAGCATCGTTATCTGCATAGCACTGGCTGTTCTGACGGCTGTATTATTTGCTGTCAATCTGGCCGTTGGGTCGGTATCCATACCACTTCGCGATGTCATCAGCATCGTTATGGGGCACGAGGCTGCACGTCCTTCCTGGCAGTACATTGTCATGGAGAGTCGTCTGCCACAGGCCATTACTGCCATGCTATGCGGTGCGTCGCTGGCCATCAGCGGTCTGATGCTCCAAACTGCCTTCAAGAATCCACTGGCCGGCCCCAGCATCTTTGGTATCAATAGTGGTGCCGGCATGGGCGTAGCCCTCGTTATGCTGGGTTTGGGCGGCTCGCTTAGCATCGGCAGCGTCAGCATGTCGGGATTCATGGCCGTTCTGGCTGCTGCCTTTGCAGGTGCCATGGCCGTCATGGCTCTGATATTCCTGTTTAGCACCATGGTACGCAACAACGTCATGTTACTTATCATTGGTATCATGATTGGCTACATTGCCAATAGCGTCGTGTCGCTACTCAACTTTTTTGCCACTGACGAGGGCGTCAAGTCTTATATGGTCTGGGGTATGGGCTCCTTCGGCGGTGTACCCCTCAAACAGATTCCCATATTCTCTTCACTCAGTATCCTCGGACTATTCTGTTCTCTGCTACTCGTCAAACCGCTCAATGCCTTGTTATTGGGCGAACAATATGCCGAAAATTTAGGTGTTAACACGATCCGCATACGCAATTACCTGTTGGTTGTCACAGGACTGTTAACCGCCGTCACCACTGCCTTCTGCGGCCCAATCATGTTCATCGGACTGGCCGTACCACATATCGCCTACCTGCTCTTTCAGCGTGCAGACCACCGCATTCTAATGCCTGGAACTATGCTCTGCGGAGCCGTCATCGCCCTTACCTGTAACGCCATCTGTTTCCTCCCAGGTGAATCAGGCATCATCCCACTTAATGCCGTGACGCCTATTATGGGCGGTCCCGTCATCATCTATGTCATTGCCATGCACAGGAAATAGACTAACATGAGTCTAAATCGGCTTAAAAATAAGACAAAAAAACAAACGAATTGTTTAACTATTCCAAGGATTTTGCAGTATAGAGTTTATACAAAATAAAATAATGTAAAGTTTTATGTTTACACCTTCTTATCAAATATCACCAGAAGTGCTCAACTTAGTTTCCGAAATTTCCGAACAAATTGGAACTCTCGAGACGCTAACAAATCATTCGTCCATGAATTATGAAGCGCCCTACAATCCTTATCAGGAAGACGATTTACAACGCGCACACGAGAAATTGTCTGATGGATTGAGTGACGGAGTTGGAGCGTATCGTAGGGACGATCCGCGCGTTCCTCTGCACATGTCCATGCTCTTTGACTGGTTGAGTCACACTGATGAGCATCCGCTTATCAGCAGTTGTATTTTTCATTACGAATTAACCTCCATTCATCCCTTTTTGGAAGGCAATGAGCGTCTGGGGCTCTATTGGCAGAGTCTCCTTTTGGTACAATGGCGCCCGATTTTGGCAGGCCTTCCCTTCGAGTCTATCGTCGTAGAGCATCAACAGGAATATCGGCGCGTCTTGGCCTATCTCAGTGAAAACGCAAAAACCACACATTTCATCGAGTTCATTTTACGTTGTCTGTTAGATATCATTGTACGCGAGGTAAAGAATAAAGTAGAGAATAAAGTAAAGAATAAAAGTAGAGGAAAAGTACAGGAAAACTCAGATGAAAACACCGTAAACAAAGGTACTGAAGTTCAACTTTCCAAGTCTGAGCAACGCATCGTTAAGCTTCTTGGTGCTGATCCGCGCATCACTATAGGTATTCTTTCCCAGCGTCTACAACTCTCAGAAGCCGGCATCAACAAGGTTTTAGCAGCTCTCCGCAAGAAAGGCATCATCGAGCGTGTGGGGGCCAACAAAAATGGCTCCTGGAAAGTCAATATCTAATGTACTACTTTAATATACCAAAGCTAAAACACTAACTATCAAATTTTTATATAAAATAAAGAAGAGCGGATTGTCAAAACTGGTAGTCCCCTCGTTTGCCTCTAGACCCCTCACTTTCCCTCTTTTCGCCTTCAATTAGACCATCACGCCGCATATCCTTCATATTATATTACATTTTCAGTTACCAACATTCATCTGTTTTATACTATCATTTTGGCAGGCATAGCGACTCTTTGACACATTACCTTTCATTCATCTCCTCCCCTACCCTTTCTCTATTCCTCATCATCCGGCAAAAGTACGCATTATTATCTATCGAATATTATTTCTCCTTAATCAATTTATCCTCATACCCTTTTCCGTCAAACCTCTCTTTGCTCTATTCACGTTTTAGAAATATATTTTACATTTTAATCCACAGGAAGTTTTGCTAACATATAGTCATTATGTACAATATTTTCTTTGTGTATATTTTACACTACTGCTTTTTCCCCGCCTTTCCCCGACCGAATTTTCCTTTTTACACCTTTCACACCACCCCTCATCGTCGATAAGGCAACAAGGAGAAAAGCAGAAAAACTGTTAAAAAAAACGGTGGATATACGGTTATTCAGATTTTTCTTTGTAACTTTGAAGGCGAAATGCAATTTAAGTGGAATTACGAACGACCTACACCAGATAGACAACAGCAGGCCAAGGAACTGGCCGACAAGATAGGAATGAGCCCCGTCTTGGCGGAATTGCTCATACAGCGTGGCATCAAAACAGAAAGCGCGGCAAAGCGTTTCTTCCGTCCCATGCTGAACGAGCTGATAGATCCGTTTCTGATGAACGACATGGACGTGGCGGTAGACCGTCTGAACGACGCCATGGGGCGCAAGGAGCGCATCATGGTCTACGGCGACTACGACGTTGACGGATGTACTGCCGTGGCGCTGGTATATAAGTTTCTGCAGCAGTTTTACTCGAACACAGACTACTACATACCCAACCGCGAGGAGGAAGGTTACGGCGTCAGCCGAAAAGGCATAGAATATGCGGCAGAGACAGGCGTCAAGCTGATAGTGGTGTTAGATTGCGGCATCAAAGCCGTCGACGAGATAGCCTATGCCAAAACGCTGGGCATAGACTTCATCATCTGCGACCACCACGTGCCCGACGAGGTGATGCCACCCGCCGTAGCCATTCTGAACCCGAAACGTACAGACTCCACCTATCCGTTCAAGCACCTCTGCGGCTGCGGCGTAGGCTTCAAGTTCATGCAAGCCTTTGCCAAGAACAACGGCATACCTTTCTCGCGACTGATTCCGCTGCTCGACTTCTGTGCCGTCAGCATTGCCGCCGACCTGGTGCCTGTAGAGGGTGAAAACCGCACGCTGGCCTTCCACGGACTGAAACAGCTGAACCAGAGTCCGTGCATCGGGCTGAAGGCCATTATCGAGATTTGCGGATTAGGTGGCCGCGAGCTGACCATGAGCGACATCGTCTTCAAGATAGGTCCGCGCATCAATGCCTCGGGACGTATGATGAACGGCCGCGAGGCGGTAGACCTGCTGACAGAGCGCGACCTGCAGAAAGCACTGACTCTGGCGACACGCATCAACAAATACAACGAACAGCGCAAGGACGTAGACAAGCAAATGACCGAAGAGGCCAACGAGATTGTGGCACGTCTGGAGAGTCAGCGCCACATGGAGTCGATAGTGCTCTACGACGAAGGATGGAAGAAAGGCGTGGTGGGCATCGTTGCCTCGCGACTGACCGAACTATACTTCCGTCCGACGGTGGTGCTGACCATCATCGACGGCATCGCGTCGGGATCGGCACGCTCGGTGGCAGGTTTCGACATCTACGACGCCGTCAAGTCGTGTCGCGACCTGCTGGAGAACTTCGGTGGTCATACTTATGCCGTGGGGCTGACGCTGCGTCAGGAGAATATTCCCGAGTTTCGCCGTCGTTTTCAGGAGTATGTCAGCAACCACATATTGCCCGAACAGACTCAGCAGACGCTGGACATCGACAAAGAGTTGGACTTTCATCAGATTAACAAGCGACTGCTCAGCGAACTGAAGCGACTGGCCCCCCATGGCCCCGGCAACAGCAAGCCACTGTTCCTGACGCGCAACGTCTTCGACTACGGCACCAGCAAGGTAGTAGGACGCCATCAGGAGCACATCAAGCTGGAGCTCGTAGACTCGAAGTCGGCCGTCGTCATGAACGGCATCGCCTTCGGACAGTCGGCAGCGGCACGCTACATAAAAAGCAAGCGCTCGTTCGACATCGTATACACCATCGAAGAGAACAGCTACAAACGCGGTGAGGTGCAACTGCAGATAGAAGACATCCGACCGTCAGAGGATGAGTAGCTACAAGGAAATACTTAAACGATATTGGGGCTACGACGACTTCCGCGGCATACAACGTGAGATTATCGAGTCGATAGGCCTGGGACACGACACGTTGGGACTCATGCCGACAGGTGGCGGAAAGAGCATCACCTTTCAGGTGCCTGCGCTGGCCATGGAGGGCGTCTGTATCGTCATCACACCTCTCATTGCGCTGATGAAAGACCAGGTGCATCACTTGCGTCGCCGCGGCATCTTTGCTGCAGCAATATACAGTGGTATGCAGCATGACGAAATACTGCGTACGTTGGACAACTGCATACTGGGGCGTACCAAGTTTCTCTATGTGTCACCAGAGCGTCTGACGAGTGAACTGTTTGTCACGAAGCTGCGCCACATGCGCATCTCGTTTCTCACTGTCGACGAAGCACACTGCATATCGCAATGGGGCTACGACTTCCGTCCGAGCTATCTCGAGATAGCCAACATTCGCACCCTGCTGCCCGACATCCCCGTGTTGGCACTGACAGCAACGGCCACCCCTCAGGTGGTCGACGACATCTGTGAGAAACTCACGCTACATGCAACACAAAACGCCCCACATTCCACATTCAACGTCTTTCGCATGTCCTTCGAAAGAGCCAACCTCACCTATCTGGTGCGACACGTGGCCGACAAGGAACAGGAGCTCATCCATATCCTAAGCCACACCACAGGTGCGGCCATTGTCTATGTGCGCAGCCGACGACGCAGTAAGGAACTGGCCACTGCACTGGTTAAGGCAGGGCTGGAGGCGACATTCTATCACGCCGGACTGGAAAGCGACGATAAAGACCAACGGCAACAGGCATGGACAGCAGATCGCACACGTATCATCGTGGCCACCAACGCTTTTGGAATGGGTATCGACAAACCTGATGTCAGACTGGTTGTCCACTACGATTGTCCAGACTCTATCGAGGCCTACTTCCAGGAGGCCGGCCGGGCAGGACGCGACGGACAGCAGGCTTACGCAGTATTGCTATACAACAATAGCGACAATAGCAAGCTGCAGCAACGAATTGACGACAACTTTCCACCACGTGAGTACATCCGACAAGTCTATGAACACCTGGCCTACTACTACCAGATAGCCCTTGGCGACGGCTTCGGTATTACTCGCGAGTTTAATATCGACCAATTCTGCACACGCTTCCACCATTTCCCTACTCGGGTACACTCTGCACTACATATCCTGCAACGTGCCGGCTACATTGAATATGACGAGGCACCAGACCTCCAGACCCGCGTACAGTTTCTGTTAGAGCGTCAGGAGCTCTATCGGCTGAAAGACACGACGCCCGACGAAGAGCGGGTCATCGTGGCCCTATTGCGTAACTACGGCGGACTGTTTGCCGACCTGGGTTACATTGACGAATCACTGATAGCTCACGACAGCGGCATACAGGCTGCAGCCCTCCATCAGGTGCTCACCGCTCTGGCACAGCAACACATCATCCGCTACATTCCTCGCCGACAAATACCAACTATTCACTATCTGCAGCGGCGCGACGATCCGGAACATATCCATTTGTCACGTGAAATCTACGAAGACCGCATGGAGCAATACCGACTGCGCATAAACGCCATTCAGCACTACGCACAGTCGAACGGCCGTTGTCGTTCGCGGATGCTCTTGGAATATTTCGGAGAACAAAACACCCACAACTGTGGACACTGTGATGTATGCAGGGAACAACAGGGAAACGCCGTAGATGCAGACCAACTGACTGCGGCACAGCAGGCCATTCTGCAACTACTCGCAGACCACAAGCCTCACCACACAACCTTACTACACCAACTGCCGTTGCCCTCGGAAGCCATTGATGCAGCCCTCGTCACACTACTACAGGATGAGCAGATAAAACAGGAAGACGGTTTCCTTCTTTTAGCATAAATAGGAAACCACCAGATAGGCACTAAGCTCGGTGAGTAGGAATAGCGCACCACAACAGTCGCCTGTGTAGCCTCGCAAACGACGCCAGATGAAAAGGTAGAGGAAGTACATCGTCAGGCAAGGCAGAAAGATAAGTATACTCCATTCCATTCGCCCTTGCATCCACCAAAGATAGAGGCTGATGGGCAGCAGGCCTTGTATGGCGAGACCAATGCCAGCAGCCGCAGAGAACTTGCGATAGACGGTCTTGTTTTTGGCCGTCTCTTCTGTGCGGGCATACGGCATCATCTGTATCACTTGGGCGCTCACCATCTTGGCGTATGGGTCAACGGCGAGGATAGCAAGTGCAGCGTCAGCGGGTGCCAAAGAATGGAGGGCAAAGAACAGTAATGCAAAATAGACGATGAGTGCCAGCACACCATAGGTGCCGATGTGCGAATCCTTCATAATGTCGAGGATGCGCTGACGGTCTCGTCCACCGCCTCCGAAGCCATCGAAGAAGTCTGCCAACCCGTCTTCGTGCAGGGCGCCTGTCAACAGCAAACGACTGACGATGGCCAACACGATGGCTATCTCATAGTTGAACACCATCGAGGCGCCATAGAGCACGCTCGCCATCACGCCAGCCGTGAGCCAACCTGCCAATGGCCAGAATTCCACAACACCTTGATAGGCATCCTTGGGCGGCTGATAGATACGCCAGAAAGGCAGACGGGTGAAGAAGATAAGAGCCGCCCATAGGCGGTCGTAAAATTTAGAAGTATTTAGTGATTTTTGCATTGTCGAAGTTATTCATTTCGTTAATCATACGTACGGCAGAGTCGAGGATAGGAAAAGCGCAGAGGGCACCTGTACCCTCGCCTAACCTCAATCCTAATGAGAGTAGTGGCTTGGCGCCCATCGCATCAAGCATGCGACGATGTCCGCTTTCATCACCACAATGTCCGAAAACCATATAGCTCTGTGCAGCAGGATAGAGCCGACAGGCGGCAAGAGCACAGGCCGTCATAATAAATCCGTCAATCATTATAATAAGGTGTTGCTCGGCAGCCCGCAACATGGCTCCGATGGCCGCAATCATCTCGAAGCCACCAAAGTAGCGGAGAAGAGTGAGGAGGGAGGAGGGAGGAGGGAGGAGGGATTGATACCTTGCGACTGAGGCTGCCAGCACTTCGCGCTTATGGTGGATGCCAGGAGAGTCGAGGCCTGCACCGGCACCAATACATTCGTCGAGAGGAATATTGCAGAAAAGACTCATCCAGATGCTTGATGGAGAGGTATTTCCAATGCCCATCTCGCCAATACAAAGCACCTCGCAGCCCTCATTGATGCAGTCATCCACCAACGAAACGCCTACTTCAATAGCTTTGTCAAACTCTCCCTCCGACATTGCAGGTTCATAGAGGAAGTTGCGAGTGCCACGGGCTATCTTGCGATTGATGATACCAGGAATGGCAGTGAGATCATAATCTACACCCACATCGACGATGCGCAGGTGGAAACCATGTTGGCGACAAAACATATTGACCCCTCCTCCACCCTTCGTGAAGTTGATCATCTGTTGCCAAGTGACTTCACGCGGCGACACACTGACACCCTCACGCTCTATGCCATGATCGCCACCCAGAAGAAGGTGACAGGGATGAGCCAACGAAGGAGTGAGCGTCTGCTGAATCAGACACACCTGCAGTGCTAACTCTTCCAAAACACCCAACGAACCTTTGGGCTTATTCAGGTTGTCAATCTTGTCCTGAATAGCAGGCCACATTGCCTCATCAGGCCTTTCTATCTTAAACTCTTTCATTTTTCACCTTTTTACTTTTACAGGAATTCCACTCACCATCAATATTACCTCATCTGCTTGGCTGGCCACGTATTGGTTCATCCATCCTTGCAGGTCGGTAAACTTCCGCTGGACGGCGTTCTCGCTCACCCCGCCCATACCGATTTCGTTGGTTACAAAGATGTAAGTAGCGTCATGAGCCGTAAACTGATTGAACTCACGCTTCAAGTCGTCAAGCGCCTTGTCCACGTTCTGCAACTCAAAGAAAAAGTTGGTACACCACAGGGTGATGCAGTCGATGACAGCAACTCTTCCTGTGAGATTAAGCTTGCTCAATTGCTTCTCTTCTTCGATGTTTGTCCACTCTGGTCCTCGTCGTTCCTGATGTTTCTTCACCCGTTCACGGAATTCATCGTCCCACACGTGGGCCGTAGCTACATAGACAGGAGTCTTACTTAGCGACAGAGCAAGCTCTTCAGCGTATCGGCTCTTGCCTGAACGGGCACCACCTGTAATCAATATCACTTTCTTCATAGACAGTAAATGACGGTTATTATTATAATGGCGAGCACTTCTGCCGTACGGTTGATGCGTACGGCCTTCTGCATATCAGCAGTAGTCAACTCACGGGCATTCTCGCCAATATACGGTTTGTCGAATAATTCTCCGAAATAGTAGTGCGGTCCGCCAAAACGACAATTGAGGATGCCGGCCAATGCTGCTTCTGGATAGCCACTATTGGGCGAAGCATGTTTCCGTCCGTTACGCCAAACGAATTTTACCAGCTGTGGTTTGCCAGCAGCAATAACCATCAGCAGAGCCGTAAGACGGGCGGGGATATAGTTGGCAATGTCGTCGATATGTGCTGCCCAGCAACCAAAGTCCTTGTAACGTTCTGTTTTGTAGCCAATCATTGAATCGAGAGTATTAATCATTTTATAGGCCAGCATGCCAGGCACACCAAGGATGGTGTACCAGAACAAGGGGGCGATGACGCCATCGCTAAGATTCTCGGCAAGTGTTTCGAGGGCTGCTGTCCGCACCTCCTGGGCAGAGAGTTCCGAAGTGTCGCGTCCTACGATACGAGCAACCTGCTTTCGTCCTTCTTCCAGCGAACGGTCGAGAGCCAGAAATACTTCTCGTACCTCACGAATCAATGTTGTTCCAGCCAGACAATAAAAGATGAGAACTGCATCAAACAGAATGAGTAAATAAGGATTATCCAAGGAAGGGCATAGGAAGGGCGTAGCAAGGGAGATAAAAACGATAAGGAAGATGGTCATCAAAGCCCCTTTCAGTTTTCGATGACTACCTTTGTTAAGGCGATGCTCGCCAAAGGCAATCATCTTGCCGAAACCCACAATAGGATGTGGTAGCCATGAGGGGTCACCAAGAATGAGGTCGAGCAACCACCCAATTAGGAGGGGTAATATATAAATCATCCAACTATCCATTCTTCAAAGTGATAAATTGCTTGATGGCATCCACCAATGCATCGTTTTCTGCTGGTGTTTGTGAAGCAACACGAAAATGGTGAGGTGTTAATCCTCGGAAGTTTGATGCATCGCGAATCAGTAGATGATGCTCTTGTGCTAAATAGTCTTTCAATTCTGCTGCTGTATGATGAACCAGTCTGCAAAGCATGAAATTTGTTTGAGACGGGGTCACTACAATACCCCAAATCTGTTCTAATTCTTTTGCAAGTCGTTGTGCCTCGCGAAGATCAGGCTTACAGATAAGTTCATCGTGCTCCAATAGATATTTACCAGCCTCTATCGCAAGTGCTGATACGCTCCAAGGACGCAGATGTTGGCGGATTTGCGCTGTCAGAATCTCATGAGCGGTGATATAACCAAGTCGCAGTCCAGGCACTGCATAACTCTTCGTCATAGAATGAATCTGAATGGAATACGGCGTGCGACATCCCCAGCGTGGGTTCATGATATGAGCATCTGTGTAGTTCTCATAACTGAGGTCCAGCACCAGCAAATCATATTCAGCCATCATCCTGTCGATGTATAGTTGATCGTAAACCTCTCCAGTGGGGTTGTTAGGGTTACAAAGCCATAGCATTGTATCCTGTTTCTTGTTTCTGGAACCAATATCTACAATGTCGGCAGAGCGAGGAAACATATTGCATGCATCTTCGTACTCGCTGAATGTTGGGGTAGGGATGACGGGATGCATACCGAAAGTCTGTGCGATAAGATAAATGGCTTCTGTAGCGCCACTTGTTACGATAACATTTTGTGGGGCTATCTTGTAATGCTCGGCTATCATCTTTTCCAGCGACCAAGCCTCCGGCTCCGGATAATGACTAATCAGCTCTGGATGAGCCGCAAGATGATTCATCAGTGCCCGATGGCTGTCATGAACGCAGATGTTCGACGAGAAATCGCTCGTGATTCCTTCGTATTGATATGTATCATCGCCGTGTCCGTTAATCATGAGTTGTCAGAATTTGGTAAATTCGTTCCATATCCACATATTGGCGCACATGCTCAGCAAGCTTGTCGTATTGTTGTTCCTTAAAGTCGGCATAGCTCTGTACAGGAGTAGCGCCAATGGCTTTTTCTTTCAGCAGATATTCGGTGACGGGTGCATTGTCGAGAAAACCGTGGATATAGGTGCCGATGCAATGGTCGGTCTGAAGGATGGCTTCCTTTGTGTCGCTGACGCCCTGATGAATCTCGTAGCCTTGACACGTATGACCTTCGAACTGGAAGGTAACCTGTTGGGTGGTCTTCTCGGGCGTCATGGTAGTGTGGATAGGTAAGAGCCCTAGTCCTGGCAAATGCTCAATGTCGCCTTCCAGATGTTGCGGGTCGCTCACCGTCTGTCCCAACATCTGATAGCCGCCACAGATGCCAATCACCATCTTTCCATCGCGATGAGCGCGTTGGATGGCCTGCGCACAACCGTTGCGACGCAGCTCCAGAAGGTCGTCAAGTGTGGCCTTCGTGCCAGGCAGAATGATGATGTCTGCCCTTTGGATGTCAGACACATTATTAGTGTAAAAGAGGTTCACGCGAGAGTCGCGCTCCAATGTGTCAAAGTCGGTGAAGTTTGAAATGTGTCGCAGGAGTACTACGGCTATGTTTACCTTGCCCTCAGCCAGTTCACGCTGTTTCTTTTCAAGACTTACAGAGTCTTCCTCCTCGATATAGATGTCTTTGAAATAAGGTACGACACCAAGGACGGGGATGCCACAGATATCCTCCAACATTTTGCGGCCTTCAGCAAAGAGTCGCATATCGCCTCTGAACTTATTAATGATAATGCCTTTGATGAGTTTTCGGTCTTCTGGTGTCTGCAACATGATGCTACCGTAGACAGAGGCGAAGACGCCGCCTCGGTCGATGTCGCCCACCAGAATCACATCCGCCTTTGCGTGGCGAGCCATCGAGAGATTGACTAAGTCTCTGTCTTTTAGGTTAATCTCTGCAATGCTGCCAGCCCCTTCCATTACGACGGGATTGTACTTGGTGGCTAAACGATTGAAGGCAGCACACACCTCCTTGCGGAAATCGATATCAGAGGTGCCACGTCGCCAGTAGTCATACGCATCCTTGTTGCCAATGGGTTTGCCGTTAAGAATCACCTGCGAGGTATGGTCGCTCTGTGGTTTCAACAGCAGCGGGTTCATATCCGTATGACAAGGAATGCCGGCCGCTTCCGCTTGAACAGCCTGTGCACGACCAATCTCGAATCCCTCAGGTGTTGCGTAAGAGTTGAGCGCCATATTCTGTGCCTTGAAAGGAGCAGGGGCGTAGCCGTCCTGCTTGAATATACGACAGAGCGCCGCCGCAAGGATGCTCTTGCCAACGTCGCTACCTGTTCCGGCCAGCATGATGGGATGTAATTTTTCATTCCTCATTTCTCATTTCTCATTTAGGACGAAGCCCGCATAGAGGTGCGTATAGCTTGCAAATACATTCTTATATCTGAACACAGGGGTGGGCACAGGCTCGCCCTTGGCATTGTAGACTTGAACGATAGACTTTGGTGTATCGTCTAAGAACTGGGTATAGTGGAACTCATGACCGCGATATTCTTTACCATCTAGCACAAACTGACGATAGCCCAAAGATAGTTTTCTGTCAGCCTTGCGGGCTGTAATCGTATAGGGAAGCACACCGCACATAGGATACTCGCCATCGTCAGTCACAATCTTTGCGCAGAGATACATCATACCGCCGCATTCTGCTTGGATGCGTCCGCCACTATCTGCAAAATCCCTGATAGCACTCCTGCAGGCTTCATTCTTAACCAATGCCTCCAGATGCTTCTCTGGATAGCCACCAGGCAGGTAGAGCAAATCGACATCATCAAGGTTAGGTACATCTTTTTCTGGGTCGAAGAACCTGATAGACGAGAAACAGTCAAGGGCTTCTTGATAAAGAAACGTGAAACTCTCGTCGTTGTGAGCTATGAGAGCAGAAAGTCCGTTGCTGTCGGACTCACAGTCCGCTACTGTCGGACTGACAGTCCGCTGCCGTCGGACTAACAGTCCGCTAACGTCGGACGAAAGCAGTAGCAGCCTTTCCCAATCGACTGACTGCTCCAGCAGTTGCAGCAAGTCGGTGGTCTCCGCCTCTTCTGAAAAATCAAGACCAAGATAGCGTGAGCTTTGCTCAAGTCCTGCTGATTTTGGCAGATAGCCGAAACAAGCTACGCCGAGGTCGTCGCACACCTCTTGCAACATTTTAAGATGCTTCTCGCTTCCTACCTTATTAAATATAACGCCCGCGATGCGCACCTCTTTCTTGAAGTTGATAAAGCCGGACAGCAATGGCGCCATTGAATAGGCCGCTGACTTCGCATCAACCACTAATACGACAGGAATATCCAGCACCTGCGCTATCTCTGCCGATGAGCCCTTGTCGCGGTCGTAACCATCGAACAAGCCCATCATACCCTCTACGATACGGACATCAGCGTCCTTGCCATAATGTTCAAAGAGCTCTCGTACATGTTCTGGCGTCGCCATAAACGTGTCGAGATTAATGCTAGGGCGTCCGCACACCGCCTCATGAAACTTCGTGTCGATATAGTCAGGCCCACATTTGAAAGGTTGCACCACAAAGCCCTTCTGCATGAGAAGGGCCATCAGCCCACGGGCTATGGTTGTTTTGCCAGAGCCGCTGGTGGGTGCTGCTATCATCAAACTCGACTTCATGCCGCAAAGATACATACTTTTTGCATTATTTTACACAACAGTCGTATTTTTTTTACCTTAAACTCTTCACTTTTCACTTTATTTTGTATCTTTGCAGCAAAAATATGGCAATCAGACGGTAGGATACCGCCTGATGTAAGGGAATCCGGTGAGAGTCCGGAACTGTACCTGCAGCTGTAATCCCCCTTGAAAGGGTCTGCTTGTATAACGCCACTGACGAATTGACAATTGACAATGGAGTTGACAATTAATAGAAGTCGGGAAGGTAAAGCAGACTGGGGAAAGTCAGAAGACCTGCCTATCAAACAATGAGGACGCTCGTTCAGGAGTTAGCGATGCGTAAAGGAATGATTTGATATGAAAAGACTAAAACTGGCTATTAGCCTGATATTGTTGGCTATTGGCGCAAGTGCACAGACAGACGTCTGGCGTTCAGACAGTTTGCAAGAGGTGGTTGTAACAGGTACTGGTACACAACACCTTTTGAAGAATGCGCCTGTGCAGACGGAAGTCATCACCAACAAGATGCTACGCCAATATGGTGGCAAGAGTCTGGAGGATATTCTCTCTGGACTGACAGCCTCCTTTGCCTTCAACGATGGCGATATGGGTTCGCAGATGCAACTGAACGGCCTTGGCAATAGCTATATTCTGATACTTATCGACGGCAAGCGCATTCATGGCGATGTGGGTGGCGAGAACGACCTCTCACTCATCGACCCTCAGAATATTGAGAAAATCGAGATAGTAAAAGGGGCTTCGAGCGCACTTTATGGTTCTGATGCTATTGCGGGCGTGGTAAATGTCATTACCAAGAAGCACGACGAAGGTCTGCTCCTTGAGAATACCACCAGGGTGGGCAGCTATGGCGATGTCAGACAGCACAATGGATTGGCTCTGCGATGGGGGAAGCTGTCATCATATACCAATTTCCACATGCAGCATACTGATGGTTGGCAGAATACGGCAACGGAATATACATCACATTTCGAACCGGCTGTTACGGACTCGCGCAGCATGACCGTCAACCGCAAGACAAACTGGAAGATAGCCGAGCGACTGACTTACCTGTTACGTCCCAACATTGAACTGTATATGGAGGGCAGTTATCATCAACGTGCCATTTATCGTCCTAAAGGCAAATATCCCAAATACGATGTTACCTACTATGATATGCAGTACAAGAATGCCTCGGCTGCCATTGGTGGAAAATGGACTGGCAAGAAGAGCCTGCTTACACTGGACGTCGACTGGAACAAACATGCATACTTCCACGAGTTTACATCGATTGTAACCACTGAAGGAATTGACAACAACGGCAATCTGGTGCTTGACTTCCCCTATTTCCCAGGTCAGCGACAGCTACAGAGCGACCAGCAACGTGTAACGGCCCATGCCAAGGGAGTCTTTGAACTGCCATACAGCAACAGGCTCAGTGCTGGAATGGAGTACCGATACGACTGGCTGAAAGCTCCTACCAGTATTGAAGGTATGGAAGCCAACGACAACACGGAAGCAATCTATATGCAGGACGAATGGCAGGCTGCCCTTAGCAAGCAAGCGAACATACAGTTGACAGGTGGTTTGCGACTTGTGCGCAACCAACAGTTTGGCTGGCACATATCCCCTAAATTATCAACAATGCTCAGTCTTAGAGACCTGCGGATAAGAGCCAACTGGAGCCAGGGATTCAAGACACCAACGCTGAAAGAACAGCGCTACCGCTATATACGCGAAATGAACCAGATTATCTTGTTTCTGGGTAATATGGACCTGAAACCACAGAAGAGCAACTATTTCTCTTTGGGCACTGAATATACTGCAGGCCGGCTGACTATTACTGCAACGGGCTATTATAATCATGTGAAAGACATGATCACCTTGGTCACCATCTCACATTCGCAGGCACCAGCTGAGTATCGTCAGCAATATGGTGAGACACTGAATAAGGTACGTCAGTACAAAAATATGGAAAGTGCCAAAACTTACGGTGCAGACCTGACAGCTCGATGTGTGGCTGGTCAGTGGTCATTTGGTATTGGCTATAGCTACCTTGACACTCAGGCAGAGGTCTACAACGAAACCACCCATCAACTTGACGATGTCATTATTGACGGTATGGCACATCATCGTGGAAATGCATTCGTCACATGGAATCATCGCTTTGGCAAAGCCTACGCATTAGGAATTGGCCTCTACGGCAACATGTCGTCAAAACGCTATTATCAGATTAACGGGGATGGCAAGGGCTATCAGCTGTGGCGATTGTCAACGACTCATGATTTAGGCAACAGCCGTTGGCTGGCGTGGCGATTAGAGGCAGGCTTAGACAATATCTTCAATTATGTGGACCGCACCGACCACGGATTGCATTTAGGAACTACCACACCAGGCACGACGGTATATGCAACACTGACCGTCAGGTTCAGACACGGAAAGAATCTTAAGAACAATTATAAGTCTAATTTTAATTCTAACAACGATGAAGAAAATTATTAGTTTCTTAATGATTGCCGCAATGGCAATAATTGTGAGTGTAAGTTTTACTGCTTGTAGCAGTGACAGTGATGACACCTCTAAGAACGTGGAGGATTATCAGACAATTGTTGACAATCAAGTGAAAGCGCAGAAAAACGCATCAAAAAAGAACAAGGCTTTGCTGCTCGTGGCTTTCGGTTCTACATGGCCAGAGCCCTTCACTGATTTCGACAATACTATTAATGCCTACAAGAGTGCTTTCCCCGACCACGACGTCTATTTCTCGTTCTCATCAGCCATCTGCCGCAACCGTGCAGCAGCCGGTGAGCATGCCGAAGACCAGGGTGCTCCAAAGCGTAACTACTATGCTCCCGACATCTGGCTCGAGTCGCTGGGACGCGTAGAGTATGCAGAAATCACCGTCCAGTCACTGCAGGTTATTCCTGGTGAGGAGTATGCGACTGTCGTGGCTTGTCTGAAGGGTTTTGCCAATAATTCGAAGAACGACCTGCGCGATGAATATCTGAAGAACGTCAAGTTGCACATGGGTACACCGCTGATGGCTACTGGTAGTGATGATCCTGCCGAGGATAACGACGTGACGAAGCTTGCTAAAGAGCTTCATACTATCTATGGCACTAAAGCCCAGGAGGGCGCTATGCTGTTTATGGGTCACGGCAACCCCGACGATTTAGATATTTTCAGCGCAAATGTCCGCTACGAGCAACTGGAAAAGGCCCTGCGCACCAATAACCCTGGCTGTCAGTATTTCGTAGGAACTGTTGACATGATGGGTAATTTCAAGACTTTTGTCAAGCAACGCATGCAGGATGCAGGCTTTACCTCTGGCAAGGTATTCTGCGCTCCGCTGATGTCTATTGCCGGTGATCACGCTAATAACGATATGGCTGGTAACGATGCCGACTGGACATTCAACGAAGAGACTGGCGAATATGAGGATACCAGTTGGAAGGTATACTTCAGCGATTCTCGTGGCGGAGGCTACACCTGCGACAACTCGACGATGATCGTAAAGGGTCTGCTCGCTTATCCGAAAATCCTTCAGTTGTGGATTAATCATACAACCGATGCCCTCAATAGTGATCCTCTGGAGTGGTATCACTCAAATGTTAGTGGAGAATAATTTTGTTCATGACTTATCATAAGACAATTATACTGATAGTGGCACTCCTCACGGGGAGTGCCGCTTTCGCGCAAATTCACAAGATGGAACGTCGTGACTCGTCGATGACGAGCCGCACATATAACCTCAACCCTGTGGTAGTCACAGGCTCAGGCCATCACCAGCGTTTGAAGAGCACAGCGACGCCCGTTCGTGTACTCAGCAGTCAGGAAATTAGCGAGCAAGGCATTACGACCTTCGACGGAGCCTTGACACGTATGATGCCCCAGGCCTCTATGGCTCCCAACTCCATGGGCACTTTTCTGCGTCTGAACGGACTGGGCAACAAATACATCCTCATCCTGATTAACGGACAGAAACTCTCGGGCGACATCTCCAACAATGTCGACTTGAACCGTATCAACATGGCACGCGTCAAACGCATCGAGGTACTCGACGGCGCTGCCTCCTCGCTTTATGGCAGCGATGCCATTGCTGGTGTCATCAACATCATTACCGACCAGCCGACGCAGCACATGGTCAGCGTCACCAGCGATACAAGGGTCAGTGGTCACGGCGTACTGACCGAGGCCGTCAGTCTTGATATCTACAAAAACGGTTTCGGATCATACACCTCGTTCAGTCATGATCAGGCAGACAGCTACCAAAACAACAATCAAGAATATGTCAAGGGCTCTGACACAGAGACCCAACAGACGATAGCTCCCCTATTTACGGGCTATCGATCGAATATCATCGGACAGAAATTCACCTATTCCCCCAATCAGCATTTGGCACTGAATGCGGGCTTAGACTATTCATATAAAATCACAGACCGCCCTAATACGCAGAAGGATATTGTTGGCGGTACTGACTACGAAATGCGCTATAAGGGCTTCCGCTGGAATGTGGGTGGCATCTATAAGTTTACTGCCAAGAACTCGCTGCAGGCTGACTTTGTCGTTGATCGTTTCCGTTATGGTAAGGAGTACGACGTGGAGACGAAGACCAATCAGGTTGGCGACTACGTGCAGTCTAAGAAACAACGCATGATGGAAGGACAGTTGAAGGCAATCCTTGGTCTTACCAAGAATTCTACCACCATCTTTGGTGCCAATTGGCGTCAGGAGAATCTCGCTGCTTCTAGCGGCAACATTGACCAGCACGTCTATTCGCTGGCAGCCTATGCCCAGCATGAGATGAAGTTTCTGAAGGACTTTACTGCCACGCTAGGTCTGCGACTGACGCACCATGAGACCTTCAACCAGCATCTGACGCCTAAGGCTACGCTGATGTATGCACCAGGTAACTTTCGCTTCCGTGCCACCTATTCTGCAGGCTTCCGTGCACCAGGACTCGACGAACTCTACTACCACTATTTCTCTGTGAATCGTGGTAAGGCGCAGATTAGTTTTGGCAACAAGGACCTGAAGCCAGAGAAGAGTAATTATTTCTCGCTGAATGCCGAGTATCGTACACAACAAATTGCTGTCAGCATTACAGGCTATATGAACCGCATCAACGATATGGTAGTCAAACAGAATGTAGACGTAGATGATGCCACAAGAAAGATGCTGCTGGAAGAATTTCCTGAGATGACACAGGATCAGGCAGACAAGATGGTGAGTTACGCTCTCTATCAGAACAGTGACAAAGGTGATGTCAAAGGTCTGCAGGTGAATGTTTCTGCCAACATCTTTGATGGATTCAATCTCTCTGCTAACTACGTCTACACCTATGCCCGTACCAAGAGCGAAGACGAATGGACTGTATTAGAGCGGAGTATCCGTCATGCTGCAACCATTACCGCCAACTATCATCACACATGGGGCAGATATGGGTTGAATGTGAACCTGAACGGACGTTTGCAGTCCAAGACTTACTATACAGGCAGCTATGAGGATGCTCCAGGCTTTGGCGTTTGGAATCTTCATACCACCCATTCTTTAGACGTGCTGAGATGGGCTTACCTAGAACCCAGCATTGGCGTTGATAACATCTTCAACAAAGTCGATCGACGTATCGATTCTTCTACTCGCAAATATGCACTTTTCTCGCCAGGTCTCATGCTGGTCGTAGGTTTGAAGTTGACGTTTAAGCAATAATATTTGGCATTGTGCCAAAATCTTCCTATCTTTGTGGGCAATATGGGAAAGATTATCGTCGCAGGCATTGGTCCTGGCAGCAAGGAAGACATCACGCCCGCTGTATTGGAGGCAGTACGCGAGGCAGATGTCATTGTGGGGTATAAGTATTATTTCCAGTTCATAGAATCGTATGTAAAGCCTGGGTGCGAGTGCATCGACACGGGCATGAAGCGGGAACGTGAACGGGCAGAACAGGCTTTTGAGTTGGCAGAGCAGGGAAAGACCGTTGTGGTGATTTCCAGTGGCGATGCGGGTATCTATGGTATGGGACCACTCATCTATGAGATGGCCAAATCCCGTGATTCGCACATCGAGATTATATCTTTGCCTGGCATCTCCGCTTTCCAGAAGGCGGCCTCGCTGTTGGGTGCTCCAATTGGTCACGATATGTGCATCATCTCTTTAAGCGACCTGATGACCCCTTGGGAGGTCATCGAGCGACGTATCAAGGCTGCTGCTGTGGGTGACTTTGTGACTGCTGTGTATAATCCCAAGTCGCACGGACGCTATTGGCAATTATATCGGCTGATAGAACTGTTCTTGCAGGAACGTTCCGCTGAGACACCTGTTGGCTATGTGCGTCAGGCAGGTCGTGAGGAACAGGAAATAAAAATTACCACGCTGGGTGCTTTCGACCCAGAGGATGTGGATATGTTTACCATTATCATTATTGGCAACTCGCAGTCGTATATTGCAGACGGAAAGGTGATTACGCCCCGTGGGTATTATCGCGAAGAGAAGGATGCTGACATAAAACCTGGTCAACAGATTATGATGAACAGTTTCCGCACGATTCTCTCTGAGATGCAGCATCCCGATGTTCCTAAATGGCGCTTGTGGCCATTGTTGCACGCCATACATACAACTGTAGATTTTGGTATGGAAGAGTGTCTCTGGATGGATGACCATGCCACGGAAATCCTCTATGGTAAGGTTGTCGATGGTAGTCTTCAGCATATTGTCACAGATGTGACGATGGCCGCCAGCGGCATCCGTAAGGGAGCATTGGAACGTCTGGGTATTCAGACTCACTGCTACATCAACGACCCTCGTTCCAAGCAAATGGCCGATGAGAAAAGAATTACCCGCAGTCAGGCGTGCATGCAACTGGCTGCTGAGGAATATCCTGAGGCTCTTTATGTGGTGGGCAATGCGCCTACGGCACTTTTTGAAATCTGTGACCTTGTGCGTAAAGGTAAGATGAGTCCTGCAGGCATTATTGCTGCCCCCGTGGGTTTTGTGCATGTCTGCGAGAGTAAGCACGCCGTCAAGACACTAAAACAAATATCCAAAATCATTGTTGAAGGACGCAAAGGAGGCAGTAATCTGGCCGCTACGCTTTGTAATGCCATTCTGACGTATGATGATGCCGAGCAACTTAAACCAGGACGAGATTTATGAAGTTCATAGTTATTGGTATCACAGATAATCCAAAGCCTTGTTTCCCTCCTGAAGTGATGGAGATCATTAGACGGGGGAAGGTGTTCTCTGGTGGCAAACGACACCATGAGATTGTGGCGCCGTTTCTGCCGGCTGATGCCCAGTGGATTGATATCACTGCCCCCATTGATTCAGTTTTTGAACAGTATCATGATGAAGTCGTGGTTTTTGCTTCTGGTGACCCTCTCTTCTTTGGTTTTGCCAATACCATTAAGCGTAGAATGCCTGATGCAGAAATCGTAGTCTTTCCGACATTCAATTCCTTACAGATGTTGGCTCACCGGTTGGTGATGCCCTATCACGACATGAGGATTGTATCGCTAACAGGCCGTCCCTGGTCAGAGTTCGACAAAGCCCTCATAGAACGCGCTGAAAAGATTGGCGTGCTGACAGACAAAGAGCACACGCCAGCCACCATCGCCCAACGGATGTTGGAATATGGCTATACCAATTATACCATCTACGTAGGTGAACATCTTGGCAATCCCTCTCTCGAAAAAGTCACAACTCTCACACTCGAAGAAGCCGCAAAGACGGAATTCGCCATGCCCAACTGCCTGATTCTTTATTCGTGTAATTCGAGTGATTCGTGTTCAAAAAAAGAAACGTGGTTTGGAATCCCTGACAATGAATTCACGTTATTAGACGGCAGGGAGAAAATGATTACCAAGATGTCTATCCGTCTGCTGACCTTGCAGGCATTAGACCTGCCAAAACGACATGTCTTCTGGGATATCGGTTTCTGCACAGGCAGTGTATCGATAGAGGCTCGTCTGCAGTTCCCTCATTTGCATATTGAGGCCTTTGAGATCCGTCCTGAGTGTGAGGCCATCATCCAAGAGAACGCCCACAGGTTTGGAGTCCCAGGCATCAACGTGCATATCGGCGACTTCCTCGAAACGGATATTACTGCATTACCTCATCCCAATGCCGTCTTCATCGGTGGACACGGCGGAGAACTGAAAGAGATCATGAAAAAAGTCCTGACTGTGCTAACTGACGACGGAATCATCGTCTTCAATAGCGTTGTTGCGCCCAAGGTTACCGTTGATAGCAAGAAGCTATGGGATGAGGCTTGCAAGTCACTCGGTTTGCAGCAGTTACCTCCACTTCATATCCAATTGAACGACAATCACCCAATAACCATATTGAAATGCAGCAGATAGCCATCATACAAATCAGCGAAGCAGGCAAGGATATTGCGCAAATCCTTCAGCGTGAATTTGGTGCCAAGACCATCACTCGTACCGAAATTGGTAAGTATTGGGATAAATTCGATGCCTTCGTTTTTATAGGAGCGATGGGCATTTGCGTACGCACCATCGCCCCCTATATCAAAGACAAACATGAAGATCCTGCCGTTGTTTGTGTTGACAGTTTAGGTTTGAATGTCATCTCTGTGCTCAGCGGCCATGTAGGAGGAGCCAACAACTTGACTCGAGACATTGCAGCGAAAATTGGCGCTCGTGAGGTCATCACCACCCAGAGCGACAATGCCGGTCTATGGGCGCTCGACACGCTTGCAGAACGATTCAACTGGGCCATTGCCAGCGATGACGATATGAACGAATGCATCTTCTCCTTCGTCAATCGCCAGCCTACAGCCCTGTTAATGGAAATCCGAGATGAGGGTACCGACTATCTAGAGAAGACGCTGCCTCCACATGTGACTGTTGTAAATAATCTCGAAGAGGTTGATCCCAAGAAATATCGTTTGGTCATCATAGTGTCACCCTACAATCTCTGTGCCCCATACGGCGTGCTCGAATTGCATTTCGTGCCCATGATAGCAGCATTAGGTTTCGGTCTGGCGCATCATCCTGATGACTACGAGGACATCTATGATGAGATCGACGAGGCCATGAGTCAGATTGGCGTATTGCCCTGCTACAAGCGTTATTGCACTATTGATGTGAAGGAAGAAGAAGAGTTCTGTGCAATGCTCGTTGATGATTTAGGAGAAGAGTTGGTGTTTTACTCAGCCGATGAACTTGCTAACGTCGAAGTACCCAATCCCAGTGCTACCGTCCAGAAGCACGTGGGCACGCCAAGCGTCTGTGAGGCAGCGGCCATCCTTGGCTCTAACCATGGTAAACTCATCATCCCAAAGATAAAGGGCAAGAACTGGACAGCAGCCCTTGCCATCGACTACAAATATTTGCGTGAGCAGCAAGGCCATATCGAGATTGTTGGTGCAGGCCCTGGTGATCCTGACTTGGTGAGTGTTCGAGGGCGCAAGATGCTCGAAAGGGCAGATCTTATATTATATGCTGGTTCTTTGGTTCCTAAGGCTTTGACGGAGTGTCATAAGCCAGGCGCTGTGGTGCGAAGCAGTGCTGATATGAACCTTGAAGAGCAATGTGCGCTGATGAAGGAGCACTATGATAAGGGTCATTTCATTGTCCGTCTGCATACCGGCGACCCCTGCATCTTTGGTGCTATTCAGGAACAGATGGCCTTCTTTGATGCGAATCACATGGACTATCACATCACTCCAGGCATCTCGTCATTCCTCGCTGCTGCTGCCGAGTTGCAGAGCCAGTTCACCATTCCTGAGCGTTGTCAGACCATTATCTTGACTCGTGGCGAAGGTCGGACCCCCATGCCAGAGAAGGAACAGTTGCACTTGCTCGCTAAGAGCCAGAGCACGATGTGTATCTTCCTTTCAGCATCGATTGTCGACGATGTACAAAAGGAACTGTTGATGGAATATCCTGAAGACACCCCCGTTGCTGCCTGCTATCATCTCACTTGGCCCGATCAGAAAATCTATCGTGGTCAATTGAAAGATCTTGCCAAGATAGTTCATGATAATCACCTCACTCTTACTACGATGCTTGTTGTAGGTGAGGCTATCGATAATCGTGAGGGCCTTTCTGAATTATATTCGAAACACTTCACTCATCTGTTCAGAAAAGGAAAAGCATGATACTGGTATTTGGAGGGACAACGGAGGGACGTAAGGCTGTAGAGGTGCTGGAAGAGGCAGGAAATACCTATTACTACAGTACAAAGACCGGTGAGCAAGACATCACGCTGCATCATGGGAAACGCATCGATGGCGCTCTTGATGAGGATGCCATGCTTATTTTCTGTCGTGAATATGGCATCCGTTTAATCGTTGATGCTGCCCACCCCTTTGCCTCGCAACTTCATGAAACCATCGGGCAGGTGTCTGAATCGCTGAACATCCCCACCATCCGCTATGAGCGCATCTATCCGCCACGAGACCCCTGCATCACGTGGATTGACGACTACAAAGAGCTTTCCTCGGTACTCACTCCTCATTCCTCTTTATTGGCCACAACAGGCGTGCAAAGCATCAGCAAGCTGAAACCATTAGAAGCACAGGACATCAAGGTTATCTACCGCATTTTAAATAGAGAAAGTAGCATCCAGTTAGCCCATCAGCAAGGAGCTGCCGATGAACAGTTGTGTTTCTATCCGCAGACGGTAGAGGCAGAGGCTGTACTGATGAAGGAAAGTGGTCTGTCGGGAGGCTTCAGCGAAAAGATAACAGAAGCAAGAGAGAGGGGGATGCGTATCATTGCGTTAAAGCGACCGGAATTGTCTTTCAAGCATGTCGTTGATGGTCCTTATGGATTACGCCGTATGGTAGAAAAATTACTGCCGGAGTTTTATCCCCTGCATAGCGGACTGACGACAGGTACTTGTGCGACGGCAGCGGCTGTAGCAGCAACAATACAACAGGTAAAAGACGAGATGCCTACAGAAGTTCCTGTGTTGCTGCCCGATGGCGAGACGATTCAAGTAGCTGTTGGTTATGGCGACGGTTATGCCTATTGTATCAAAGAGGCGGGTGATGACCCTGATGTAACGAATGGATTGGAGATAAGGGCGAGAGCCTACCCCCAACCCCTCCTCAAGGGAGAAGAACCAATTGCGATTGAAGGTGGTGAAGGAGTAGGCACTTTTACGCTTCCTGGTTTTGACTATCCGCCAGGCTCTCCCGCTATCAACAAAACGCCTCGCGAGATGATTACAAACAACCTCCAAGCTATTCTCTCACCTCTCACCACTCACCACTCACCTCTGACAGTCACTATCAGTGTTCCCCAAGGTGCAGAGATTGCCCGCCGAACTTTCAATCCACGTCTCGGCATCGAAGGCGGCATTTCGATTATCGGTGTCAGCGGCATCGTCAAGCCCTTCAGCGAGGAAGCCTTTATCGACAGCATCCATAAATGCATGACGGTAGCAAAGGCCTCTGGCTCAGAGCGGGTTGTCATCAACAGCGGTGGTAAGAGCGAACGCTTTGTCAAGGCACTCTACTCCACTCTGCCTCAACAGGCGTTTGTGGAATACGGCAATTATATCGGCGAGACGTTGAAGATGGCCAACGAGCTCGGTTTTAAACATGTCACCCTCGGCGTGATGTTAGGCAAGGCCGTGAAGCTTGCTGCCGGACATCTCGACACCCATAGCCGCAAAGCCACGATGGACAAAGCCTTTATCAAGCAAATGCTCGAAGAGGCTGGCTGCGATATTGACATCAGCTATATTACTTTGGCTCGAGAGCTATGGGCAATGATTCCCAAAGACAGACTGCAGGATTTCGCTACTATCATCATCCGCCATTGCGCAGAGCACTGCAATCCGCTTCTACCCAACGGAATTCTTACTATCCTCCTCATCGATGACGAGGGACATATCTACAATTGATTATTCCCCCATTTCGTGCTTGCGTCGTCCAAAAATAACAGCAGCAATGACAGGGGCACCGACGAGGGCTGTCACACTATTGACTGGTAAAGCACCCTCGAAACCAGGCATACGGGCAATGAAGTTGCAGACAAGTGCCAAAAGTGCACCGCAGAGGGCGGTAGCAGGCATCAAGATGCGATGGTCGGAAGAATGGAAGATGGCACGCGCCAGATGGGGAACAGCCAAACCGATGAACATAATAGGACCGCAATATGCAGTTACAATTGCCACCAAGATGCCAGAACTCACTATCACCATCATGCGGGCTCGCCGGATATTCAGACCTAAGTTAGCAGCATAGCGATCGCCCAACAGCATCATATTCATCGACTTGACGAGCAGGAAGCTCAGGGGAAGCAGGATACACATCAATACAACGAAGAGTATCATCTCGTCGCCAGAAACACGAGAGAAGGATCCGAGTCCCCATACGACAAACGACTTCACATCCTCATCGGGTGCCAAGAACTTCAGCACGCCGATAATCGCATTGGCCAGGTAGCCAATCATTACACCTATTATTAGTAAGGTGACATTGCCCCTCACCTTCCGTGCTACCCAGAGAATCAGCATCAAGACAGCCAAGGCTCCGATGATGGCAGCAACCGACATAGCGGCATCACCAAAATACCCCAGACGGCTGAGTGCCACACCGCCTATCTTGCCTGAGAGCAACACCACAAAGGCAACACCTAAGGCAGAGCCGTTGCTGATACCAAGCACTGACGGGCCAGCCAATGGATTGCGGAAAACAGTCTGCATCTGTAAACCGCTTACTGCCAATCCTGCACCAGCGACAATTGCTGTCAACACCTGAGGCAGTCGCGATTTCCAGATGATGTTCGTCCAAATCTCATGACTGTCATCGCCCACCAATATACGACAGATATCCGCCACTGGAATTTTGACAGAGCCGATAAGCAGATTGACGATGGCCATCACGACTATCGCCACCATCAGCATCAATATCAGTGGCAGGGGTCGTCTCATTTCAACAGATAATAGAATTTTGGTTGATAGTCTGCCTCCACCAACTCTGGGTGGAAGATGGCAACAAAATCCTTCAGCAGTACATCAGGCTCTACAGGCGAGATTTCATAATAGGGCGTCTGCTTCATATTGCAGTAGATGACCTTGCGTTCCTTGAAAGCCTTGAACAGTTCATTACGAGGCTCCGAGGCTTTGAGTGCCTCATACGAGAATTCACCTGGAAAACTGTTCAATATGCGCCAGTAGTCGGCATTGGCTGCCAACTCATACATCTTCTCAAACTCCAAATCCTCGCCAGCCGTCTCCTCGTCGTGAATCACGTAGTCAGCCCCTGCATCGCGGAAAATCTGGGCCAGATAGTTCTTGCCACCCACCGCATGCCAGTTGCCGTAGTGCATCTCGCCACTCGTCACCGTGGGACGTTTGTCAATATGCTGTGTCTTTTCTTTCAGCTCGTTGTAACGCTGTTCGATACCAGCAAAGACCTCACAGGCTTCTTTCTCCTTACCGATAAACATGCCCACGAACTTAATCCATTCAGCCTGACCAAGCGGATCCAGTTCCTTGTAGCCCAGATGTGGCACGAGGGTGATACCCGTTTCTTTGATGGCATCGTAGCCGCCTCGCTTGAAAGGTGAGATAAATATCACGTCAGGATTAGCTGCCAGCACCATCTCTGTGTCGAAATTGCCCTCTGTACCGATCTTCACGATACGCCCGTCCTTCACCCGTGCCTTGATATCCTTGTTAAACAAGTTCTTTGTACCCGTTAGGCCCTTTACCACATCGTGCGCATCGAGTATGGTGAAGTTCGAGAGTTGCAGCGCTGTCATGCAGATGGTATTCTTAATCGGTACACGAACCTTCGTATAGCCATCCGGCACCGTCACATCATCAACAGAAACCAATGCAAAGTGGTAATCCTTATCTACATCCAACAATCTTACGCCACAACTGTCTCTCACTTGATAGCCCGTAGCATACTTCGGACTCAACAGACTGTCCAAGCCAGAAGTAGTCTCCGACTCCGATTGGTTCTTTTGAGTGCAGGAACTGCACAATAGCAGTCCCATGCCCAACATCACAATAACTTTAATGCCTCTCATCATAGCTGTAAGGTTATTAAAAAAGTAAAAAAAATGGAGAGACGCCATCGGTGCAGCCTCTCCATTTGATATTGTCAGCAGATGCTGTTAGTCTTCCTGATACTCTGGACGCAGCTTGCGAACAGTTTCGCCAGCACGCCACATCTCCTGATTGCGCATAGCCTCGAGCTCTTTCTCCAGTCCGGCACGATAGTCGGGCTTCGAGTTAGCATCGATGGTAATCTGAGCCTCGTTACCAGTCTTTACTGAGTAGTACAGCCACTCCATCACGGGCTTAATAGCGTCGTGGAAACGGGGAGCCCAGTCGAGGGCACCACGCTGAGCGGTTGTCGAGCAGTTAGCATACATCCAGTCCATACCCTTAGCGCCAAACAACGGGCCAAGGCTCTGGGTGAGCTCCTCAACAGTCTCGTTGAAAGCCTCAGAGGGAGAGTGACCATTCTCGCGGAGCACCTCATACTGTGCCAGCAACAGACCCTGGATGGCACCCATTAGTGAGCCGCGTTCACCAGTGAGGTCAGAGGTAGCCTCACGCTGGAAGGTGGTCTCAAACATATAACCAGCGCCAATACCGATACCGAAGGCCAGCGTCTTCTCCTTGGCCTTGCCCGTAGCGTCCTGATAGACGGCGTATGAGCAGTTCAAACCGCGGCCCTCGCAGAACATCGTGCGAAGAGAAGTACCAGACCCCTTAGGAGCCACCATGATAACATCGACATCCTTGGGAGGCACAACACCTGTGCGATCGCTCCAGTTGATAGCGAAGCCGTGGCTGTAGTACAGCGTCTTGCCGGGCTTCAGATATTGCTTGATGGTAGGCCACTGCTGCATCTGACCAGCGTCAGAGAGCAACATGCAGAGGATTGTACCCTTTTCGGCAGCCTCCTCAATAGAGAAAAGGGTCTTGCCGGGTACCCATCCGTCGGCCACAGCCTTGTCGTAGGTCTTACCCTGACGCTGACCGACAATCACATTAAAGCCGTTGTCGCGCAGGTTGCAGGCCTGTCCAGGGCCCTGCACGCCGTAGCCGATCACAGCGATAACTTCGTCTTTCAATACTTCACGTGCTTTCTCGAGTGAGAACTCCTTGCTGGTGACAACAGTTTCGATAACGCCACCAAAATTCATTTCTGCCATAATAGCTTAAAAATTAAATGTTACACATTCCCCTTTGCACTATGCCAGCCCTACCCGAGAGCCGTCGTTTTATCAGCACACTCCCACCCTACTCGAGGGTGCGACGAGAGGTTTAACTAGAAAATCGGTTGCAAAAATAATAAATTGTAGCGAAACAACCAAATATATTCACTTAAAAAAGCGAAACACAAATAGGGAAATTCCCCCGCTTGTTTAGGGAAAATCCTTTGTACTATCATTTATTTCTTCCTAATTTTGCATCGTGAAACAAATACTTACGACGATGAAAAAAGCAATGATAGCCCTCATCAGTATGCTGACGATAGCAGCATCGGGCAAGGCAATGAGTTATGAACAGGCACGCAACGAAGCACTGTTTCTGACCGACAAGATGGCCTACGAGTTGAACTTGTCAGACGAGCAATATGAAGCTGCCTACGAAATCAATCTGGACTACCTCATGGGTGTCACAAGCTATGACGACGTCTATGGTGACTACTGGGAGCGCCGTAATCGTGACCTCAGCTATGTGCTATTAGAGTCACAGTGGAATGCCTTCATAGCAGCCAGCTACTTCTACCGTCCACTTTACTGGAGTGATGGTTTCTGGCACTTTGGCATCTACGCCCGCTATCCGCACCGCGACTACTTCATTTTCGGTCGTCCGGCTTTCTATGCCAGCTATCGTGGTACCCATGCATGGCATGTGGTAGGTGGACACGGCTACTACCACGGTCGGCGCAGTCACTTCCGGCCAACAGGCAGACCTCATCATGGCATGGTAGATCGTCTGAACCGCGACCGTCATCATGGTAGTCACTTCGGCAACCGCCCAACAAGTCGTCCAAACAATCACCACAATGCTCTCCCTCACGGCACCCGTCCCAACCATGGAAGCTTCGGCGGATCACGCAGTAGCAGCACACGCACTACTGTTCACAATAATGGCTCATTTGGAGGCAATCGCAACAATGGCTCATTTGGAGGCAATCGCAACAATGGCTCGTTTGGAGGCAGTCGCAACAATGGTAATATCGGAGGTAGCCACAATAGTGGCAACACGACCTCACACAGCAGCGGTTCCTTTGGCGGAAGCCGGAACAGCGGATCATTCAGCGGAAGTCGGAACAGCGGATCATTCAGCGGAAGTCGGAACAGCGGATCATTCAGCGGAAGCCGTAGTCATGGAGGCTCCAGCAGCAGTAGTCGGAGTGGCGGCAGTGGCCGTTTCGGGCGTTAGAGTAAGAACACGCACCTCGGCATTCATCATACGCTGTACCTCACGCATAGTACATCCAGCATAGCACGCCAGTATCGCCTTATTGATGATGCAATGTCCTACGGCCACCACCCTTTTCCCTGGGAAGGTGGCCGTCATATATAACAAGAACGAGCGTGCCCGCGTTAACAACTCATCTTCACTCTCTATATCGTCGGGCCACGTCTCACCACGCAAATCGGGGATAAAGCGTCCCGTAAAGCCACCCCAGTCACGTTCACGGAGCAACGCAGTAGTCGTCACCTTCAAGCCCATAGGCTCCGCAATGATCTCTGCCGTCTGTATAGCACGCCGCAAGTCACTGGACACGACGGCGTCCACCACCTCATCGGCCAGTCGGCAGGCCACCTGTCGGGCTTGTTCTCTCCCCCGTTCGTTCAGTTCTCCCTGCGTTTGTCCTTGCATGATTTGGCGTGCATTATCCACGGTTTCTCCGTGACGCACCAAAAAAAGCGTTGTCTCCATCCAATTTTTTCACTTATCGGTATTCACTTTATCACTTTATTTTGTATCTTTGCGGCAGAATCGCAAAACAAAAGAGATTATGAAGATATTCCAGAGTTCTATTTTCCGCGCCTTGTGCGCCATCATCATCGGCGTACTCATCCTAAAATTTCCGCAAGACGGCGTAACCTGGCTGACGATGGCTGTCGGCGAACTGTTTTTAGTGTCGGGCATCATTGCTATGGTTGCCTACTGGTATGCCCGTAAGAACGCTACCGACTACGCCATTACTGATGCACAGGGTCGTGTCATCTCAGAGAGTCAGCCAACTTTTCCCATTGTGGGGCTGGGCAGCATTATTCTGGGACTAGTGCTCATCATTGCTCCTGAGAAGTTTGTCAACGGACTGATGTATGTCTTGGGAGCCATTATGATACTAGGCGGCATCCAACAACTGGTCAATCTGGTGAGAGCACGGCGGCTGGGACGTATATCGCCGATGTTCTGGATTTGTCCCTGCCTGATTATCGTGACGGGACTATTCGTCATCCTCAAGCCTATGGAAACAGCCGAATTGCCACTCATCATCTTGGGTTGGTGCTCTCTGCTTTATGGCGTGACAGAAATCATCAACTCACTGAAGATATGGCGCATACGCAAAGCACTTGCCAAGCAGTCGTCAAACGTTAGTGACGATGCCCTCGATGTAAGTCTTGAGGATGTGGATGCCGGTCCGGTTGTCCCCTCCCCAGGGAATGATTAAGTCTGCAAACTTCTTTGTCGGCTCGATAAACTGATCGTGCATGGGCTTGAGCACCTTCTCATAACGCTCGAGCACCATGTCGACGGTACGTCCACGCTCCACCACGTCGCGGCGAATATTACGGATGAGTCGCACGTCAGCATCAGTATCGACAAAGATTTTCAGGTCCATCATATCGCGCAGCTTCTTATAGTGCAGCGTCATGATACCCTCTAAGATAATCACAGGTTTGGGTTCGACATGTACTGTTTCCGGCAAACGGTTGGAAATCAGATACGAATAGGTGGGTTGTTCCACAGCCTGTCCGCTCTTCAGCATCCTGATATGCTCGGTCAGCAATTTCCAGTCGAAGGCGTCAGGATGGTCAAAGTTAATGGCCTGACGTTCTTCGGCGGTCATTCCTGTCGTGTCGTTATAATACGAATCCAAAGGCACTACCGCCGCACAGTGGGGCGGTAGTGCCTGGGCAATTTTCTTAACGACGGTGGTCTTTCCAGAACCCGTACCGCCGGCAATTCCAATAATGGTCATTCTATTTACTTTTGTTCCTTTACGAGATATACCAACGATGGCAGGTGGTCACTGTAGCCATTGAGCCATACACCGCCGGCGTGGGTACGTAGGGTGTTACCTTTATATCTTCCCTCCTGCTGGAACAGATAGTCGCGACGGAAAATCTGTGCTTTCCAGTATTTGAGTGTTGAATAGTCCTTCACGCCCTTTTGGTTGAGCAGTGAGTGCGACAGGATAATCTGGTCGAAAAGGTTCCACTTGCCGTCATACATCAGCGTACCAGTTCCACTGGCATGGATGTTCCAGAACGGATTAAACAGACCGCCAGGCTTCACATCCTCCAGTTCACGCTGGGCACCGAGGGCCTTCGACATAGAGGGGTCAGCAGGATCATCGTTCATATCACCCATGATGAAGAGCTTCACGTTGGGATCATCTTTCAGCAGCGAGTCCTTCACGGCACGAATCTGCTTACCGCCTAACTCACGATAGTAGCTCACGGCACCACGTGATGGCAGGTGGTTGACGATGATAGTCACATGCTCGTCGGCCAGTGTTCCACTGCATACCAGGAAACCACGGGTAGCACGCTTGGCATCCTCTGGCTTTTCATATATATAAGGTACGAGCTTTGCATCACGCAGGGTAAATAATGCCGGATTCCACAGCAAGCCACAGTCTACACCACGATGGTCGGGACCTTCAATCAGCACATACTGGAAGTTGCGCTTCTTCAGCGGTTCCTGATTGCAGAGGTCTCTCAGACAGCCTTCATTCTCCACCTCGGAGACGCCGATAGCAGCGGCTCCGACTGTAGGTAGCACGTCTGTACCCATCTCGGCCAGCACGCGCGACATATTCTTTAATTTGTTGCGGTACTTCATACCACTCCACTTGTTTCTTCCTTCAGGCAGATATTCGTAGTCATTATGACCAGCATCGTGAAGGGTATCGAACAGGTTCTCAAGGTTGTAGAAACCGATGGCATAAACAGAGTATTTCTTCTCTTGTGCCAGTGCATTCATCGTTCCAAAAAGGAACAAAACAGTCATTAAGGATAGTAGTTTTTTCATAATTGTATAAGATTTATGTTGCGAAGATACGGATAATTTTTTAAAAAACACACTTTTTTCAAAAAAAATCATCAAAAAAGTACTTTTTTTGCATTTTATTCATTATCTTTGCATCGAAACTATAAAAAAACACGATATAACTACAACTTTAAATTTAACACTTATGCACACAAAGCTGAAATTAATTGTGATGGCCTTATGCATTGCATCGGTGGCTTTAGCTCAAACTCCCAAGACTTCTGACGTCACGAAGGAGGAAGAGGAACAGGCTACTTTGAGCGATCAGGCATTCACCTTCACAGAGACACAGCTGGGCGAGGATGATGACATGGCACAAAGTGTCTCCATCATCTCATCGAACCAGAATGTATTTGCCAACTCGGCAGGTTACCAGTTCAGTGCCGGACGTTACCGTTATCGTGCGTTTACCCAAAAGTATAATGAGGTGTACATCAACGGTGCTCCAATGAACGACCTGGTATCCGGACAGTTCCGCTATGCGGTAATCGGCGGTCTGAACCGTCAGACCAACAGCGGTCGAGAGAACGCACTGCCGTTCGAGTTCAACAACTTCTCGATGTCTGCCATGGCCGGCTCAGTCAACTATGACTTCCGTCCCAGCCGTATGGCAACCGGACAGTACGCTTCACTGGCAGGAGCCAACCGCAGCTACCAGTTGCGCGGCATCTACACGTACAACACCGGTCTGAGACCTGACGGATGGGCAATGTCTGCCGGTCTGACCTATCGTTGGGCCCATCGCGGCTACGCAAAGGGAACGTTCTACAACTCTCTTTCCTACTTCTTCGGAGCAGAAAAGAAGTTGAACGACCAGCACTCTATCGCTCTCGTTACTTGGGGTAGCCCGACGGAGAGAGCCTCTCAGGGTGCCGCTACCGACGAGGTGTACTGGCTGGCTAACGACAACTACTACAACCCATACTGGGGCTATCAGGAAGGTAAGGTCCGCAGTTCACGTATCGTCCACGACTTTGCACCTACAGCACTGCTCAACTGGGACTGGACTATCAACGAGAACATGAAACTTGCTACCGCATTCATTGGCAACTACTCTATTTATAAAGGTACGAGCTTGGGCTATAATGGTGGTGAGAACCCAACACCTGACTACTGGAAGCGTATGCCGTCAGCCTTCTATAACGTATGGTTCGACCACAACCTCAATACAGAGGAAGGCTACAACGACTATTACAAGGCTCGCGACTTATGGATGAGCAGCGAAGAGTATCGTCAACTTGACTGGGATCGTCTGTACTACACCAACCGTATGGGTAACAAGAGTGGCCGCGACGCACAGTACTATCTGAGCGCCAAGCACACCAACACTCTGAACCTGACGCTGGCCTCTACGCTGAAGACACAGCTGAGCAAGACGACCGCCCTGAACATCGGCTTCTCGCTGGGTACTACCAAGAGCATGAACTACAAGACGATGGACGACCTGCTGGGTGCAAACATCTACCACAACGTCAACTCATACGCCATGGGTACCTATGCTCCTGATGACATTCGCGTACAGTACGACCTGAACAACCCCAATGCTGTGGTGAAGGAAGGCGACAAGATGGACTACGACTACAATTTGCTGGTTAACAAGGCTCAGGTATGGACCGCTCTGAAATATCAGAAGAACATGCTCGCCGCCTTTGTTGCAGGCCGCGTAGCAGGAACGACCATGCAGCGCGACGGCAAGATGCGTAACGGTATTGCTGAGAGCATGGGTGTCAGCTCATACGGAAAGAGCGAAAAGGCCCGTTTCCTCGACGGTGGTGCTAAGGCTGGCCTGACCTACAACTTCGGTGGTGGTCACGTCGTAACGATGGGTGCCGGTTTCGAGCTGAAGACTCCACAGCCTAAGACTGCTTTCGTTTCTCCCGAAATGACCAACGAGTTTGTGGCTAACCTGAAGAACGAGAAAATCTTCAGCGCTGAGCTGGGTTACCAGTTTGCCACCAACTGGATGAAGGCTAACCTGAATGGTTACTATAGCCGCCTCACCGACGTTACTGAATGGCAGAACTTCTTCGACGACGATATCTCATCGTTCTCGTACGTCTCTATGACGGGCATCAAGAAAGCTTACTACGGTGTAGAGCTGGGCATGAAGTTTACGCTCACCTCTGAGTTCAGTCTGAAACTGCTCGGCAGCATCAGCGAGGCAAAGAACACCAACAATGCCACAGTACGCTACATGAGTTCGTCGAAGCCCATCGAGGGTGACAACTTCTATGCTGAGGAGACCGTATTAAATAAGAACATGCGCGAGAGCGGCACACCGCTGTCAGTCTATGGCGCCACGCTGAGCTACAACTCTCATGGCTGGTTCATCGACCTGAACGCTAACTACTACGACCGCATCTATCTGGGCTACTCACCGGCTTACCGCTATGAGAGCACGCTGAAGAATCGCAACAAGGCAGCCTTAAGTACTGGTATTGTTGAAGAGCGTACTATCGACGACGACGGCAACGTTATCCAGAGCGCACTCGACCAGACCAAGGGTAAGGGTGGATTCATGCTCGACCTGAACATCGGACGTTCTTATCGTCTGAAGAAGGGTCAGCTCTCTATCAACCTGATGATTTCGAACCTGCTGAACAACACCAGCATGGTGACTGGCGGTTACGAGCAGAGCCGAAGCAACTACTCTATCAACTCTAGTGACGGTGGTGTGAACACCAAGCGTCTGTATCGCTTCGACAAGAATCCGAAGAAGTACTACGCCTGGGGTATCAACGGTATGCTGAACATTGGTTACAGATTCTAAAACACTGACAACTATGAAGACAAGAAATATTATTCTTTTAGCGCTGACCGCACTACTCGCTGTTTCGTGCCACTCTTGGGACGATCCTGCCGAGAATGCCGGAATGGACAGCTATGGCAATAAGGACCTCAAAGAGAGTAACGTCGTGCAAATCAGCGACCTGCTGACAAAATACAAGAACGAGGTTACCTCTGAAAATATAAAACAGATTACAGATGCCTGCCAGATTAAGGGTATTGTTACGAGCAACGATGAAGGCGGCAACATCTATAAGAACCTCTATGTTGTTGACGGAACAGGTGGTCTCTGCCTCAAGATTGACAAGACCAGTCTCTATGCAGAAGCTGCCGATGGCCAGTGCGTACTCGTCGACCTTAAGGGTTTGTGGATTGGGAGCTACGGCCTACAACCCCAGATTGGCGGCACGCCGTATACTAACAATAGTGGGAAATTAGTAATTGGCAACATTAACCGCAACACATGGGCTGAACACTACAAGCTCATACCCGACATAGAAGGGTTGTCTGCCAAGCCTATCACCACCAACGACATGTCTGCTCTTGACATGGACAAAGACTTCGGTAAGGTTGTAACACTGGTAGGTATCAAGATGAAGAAAGCTGACGGCACAACAGTTTTCGCCCCCAGCGCTTCAGGCAGCGACAACCAGAAGGTTGCTGGTCAGGCTTCTCCAGTATTCATCCGCACCAGCACTTTCGCCAAGTTTGCCAAAATGGTGATGCCAACAGGACAATTCAACATTACTGGTGTTATCACCCGGTATAACAACGACTGGCAGATTTTACCACGAGCTATACGCGACATTCAGGAATATACTGGTTCAGAGACGCTTGACTACAAGGTAGATTTCACACAGCCAGATCCCGAGGGTGAAGGTACTGCCGCCAAGCCATTCAACGTAATCGCTGCCGCTAACAAGTGCGAAGAGATTGGTACGACAATCTCTAAAGAGAAGTATTACGTCAAGGGCTACGTCATGGAAGACGTTACAGTAAGTAGCTATGGAAACGCTTCGTTTGAAATCGCTGATACCAAAATGGGCGGCGAGCGTTTCACGGCATTCCAGGTGGCTGGTTCTGACGGCAAGAAGATGACAGAAGGCTACAAGATTAACAAGGGCGACGAGGTCATTATCTACGGAGCCATGTACAATTACGGTGGTTACAAGGCTGAAACCGACGGTAAGGGTGCAGCATACATCGTAACTATCAATGGTAAGAGAACCGACGATACGAGCGGAGGCGGAGGAAGTGAGGCCGTTCCTGAAGGTGACGGTACAATTGACAATCCGTTCAATGCTGCCGCTGCTAATGCAGAAGCTGCAAAACTTGCTGACAAGGCAGTTTCTGAAAAGCAGTATTACATCAAGGGTAAGGTTGCGAAGATTGCTAAAGACGCTAACTACGGTGAAGGCAAATATCCGAAGACTGCCAACTTCTACATCTCTGAGGACGGAAACGATGCCAATACGTTCTACATCTACGCAGCAAAGTATTTAGGCAATGCTGACTACTCATCTGGTGACGTGCTAAAGGTTGGAGACGAAGTTATTATACTTGGTAATATAACCAATTATAATGGCACGTATGAAACGGCACAAGGCAAGAACTACCTCTACTCTCTGAATGGAAAGACTAATTAAATTTAATACTAACTGAATAACAAAAAATGATAATCAATATGAAAAAGTTTTATTATCTGATTGCGATGGCCATCATGGCCTTCACATTCACCAGCTGTGAGGACGTTCCCGCACCGTTCGGCCAGCCTGTTCATATTTCTGGCGATACTGAAGATGATCCTTCTGGCGGTGACGACAGCGGATTAGCAGTTAATGAGGACTTCAAGGCTGCTGGAAAGTTGACTTGGAGTGTTACTAACGTCGTTGCGCCTGATGGTATAGACGTATGGCAGTACGATTCAAGATATGGTCTGAAGGCTACCGCCTATGCAGGCGGTGCCAACAATGCAGCTGAAAGCTGGCTGATATGTCCGGAGCCATACAATTTCTCTAATGTATCTGGTGCTAAAATGACTATTAAGCATGCTGCTAACTACTTTTCTGATGGTGCTGAGAAAGAATGTAAAGTTCTGGCAAGTACCAATTACGCAACAAGTGTAGCAGATGCTACTTGGACAGAGATCAAGATAGACACATGGCCTACAAGTTGGGACTTCGTAGAAGGCACAGGAGACATGAGTGCATTCGACGGAAAGGACAAAGTCTATATTGCATTTAAGTACACAAGTACAGCAACGAAGTCGGGTACCTGGGAAATTGAAAGCCTTAAAGTTGAAGGCGGTGGTAGCAGCAGCGGTGGTGGCGATACGCCAACTCCATCTTCCAACTACGGAACAGCCGAAGCTCCTCTGACCGTAGCTCAGGCATTGGAAGTTATTAACGGTCTTGAGGACAATGGAACTGCTAGCCCTGCATATGTAAAGGGTAAGATTTCAAAGGTTCAGTCATTCAATGACAAATATAAGAGTATTACCTATTATATCTCTGATGACGGAACAGACAACAATGCGCTGCAGGTTTATAGCGGAAAGGGCATTGACGGAGCAGACTTTGCTGCACAGACCGATCTTGAAACTGGATGGACAGTAGTTGTTACTGGTGAATTAAAGAAATATGTAAACAGTAATACTGGAGCTGTAACCTTGGAAATCAATCAGAGTAGTAAGATTGTGTCTATTGACAAGACTGCTGGTAGTGGTAGCGACACACCGACAAGTGGATACGGAACAGCAACCGCTCCCTTGACAGTTGCTAAAGCACTGGAAATCATTAACGGTCTTGAGGACAATGGTACAGTTAGCGATGCATATGTAAAGGGTAAGATTTCAAAGGTTCAGTCATTCAATAATAAATACAAGAGTATTACCTATTATATCTCTGATGACGGAACAGACAACAATGCGCTGCAGGTTTATAGCGGAAAGGGCATTGACGGAGCAGACTTTGCTGCACAGACCGATCTTGAAACTGGATGGACAGTAGTTGTTACTGGTGAATTAAAGAAATATGTAAACAGTAATACTGGAGCTGTAACCCTGGAAATCAATCAGAGTAGTAAGATTGTGTCTATTGACAAGACTGGTAGTGGCAGCGATACGCCAAGTGGCACTGTTGGGCTTGACGTAACCTTTGACGCCGGTAAAGCGACCTTCACTATTGAAGACAAATCTATTGGCGATGGTATTACATACGTTTGGTCAGAAGACACCACAAACAAATACATGAAAGCTTCAGCTTACAAAGGTGGCGCCATTGCAGCAGAAAGTTGGCTTATTTCACCGAAGTTTAGCCTCAAGACTTTAACTGCACCTGTATTAACATTCAATAATGCATGTAACCAGGTAAAGACTGGTGTCATCACAGATCATATCCACGTCATGGTTTCTACTGATGGCACAAACTGGACTGAAGCATCAATTGCTAACATGCCAAGCGGTACAAACTGGACATTTGTTGACAGCACTGTTGATATGAAAACATATGCAGGCAAAGAGAATGTACAAATCGCATTTAAGTATATAAGTACGACGTCAATTGCTCCCACATGGGAAATCAAGAGTGTCAGTGTAAAGTAACATACCTGTAAAGGGATATTTCCCTTTCTGTAAACGATATCAAAAGGCTGCACCCCACCCTCGGGCGTGCAGCCTTTTTTTATATATAAGGTATAATACAAAAAAACTCACATTTCCTGCATTTCCTACACTTGCTGTTGACTATCAGCAAGTTACGCTAAAATTTCCTACACTGAAACCTACACTGAAACCTGCACCTAAGGATATACTCCGCGAAAGCGGCACTTTCACGTCGTGAATACTATGTTTTCACCGCGTGAATACATAGTTTTCATCAAGTGAAAACATAGTATTCACTGCGTCATTCCTATGCTTTTGAAACGTAACTTCAATGCTGTTGAAGTCCCACTTTAACAGTGTTAATCTACGACTTCAATGATGTTCATACGTAACTTCAATTTCGCTCCGCAAAAAAATAGGATGATTGTTTGGAATAATATAAAATATATCGTATCTTTGCAATACACAGCATCCACTAAACATTATGTCCAGAACAAGAGAAGAAGCCATCAAGGCGGGCGTAAAAGTTGAAGAGACAAAGCATAACATGAAACGTCGTAAGCCATGGCATAACTATCACCGTAAAGGCACCTACATGCTGACACTGGTGGTCGACGGGCGATTGCCCGTGCTGGGCAGATTGGTGATGCCCACACAGGAGATGAGCGCACACGTAGAGCTGTCTGCACTCGGAAAGACGATCATCGAGGAAGAGGTGCAGAAGATACCCGCTTTCTATAAGATGGTCGAGGTCTGGAAGCTCTGCATCATGCCCGACCATATCCACATGATCGTGAGAGTAAAGGAGGACATGCCGGACGGGAAGCATCTGGGGCAGGTTGTAGCTGGTTTTAAGGGGGGCTGCTCTCGAGCCTGGTGGCATATGAAGAGACCCCGCCCTGACGAGCAGGGAGTTGTGGCTGCCGTCCCTTCCACCTCCACCACTCCTGCAGTGTCAGCTGCGGGTGAGTCTGCTGCGTGCCCTCCACTCTTCGAGAGTGGCTACAACGACCAGATACTACTCGAAGACGGGCAGCTCGACAACTGGATCCACTACTTAGACGACAACCCTCGACGTCTGGCTATCAAGCGACAGCATCCTGACTATTTCACCACCATGCACTATACTGACATTGCAGAATGGCACTGCCAGATAGTAGGCAACAGCTTTCTTCTGGATATCCCAGATATGGCAGCAGTCATCGTCCACAGGGCCTACAGCGACGAGGAGTATGCAGACTACAAGCGGAAGTGGCTCGCTTGCGGAGAGAGAGGCGGTGTCTTGGTGAGCGCCTCTATTGCCACTCGCGAGAAGGAGGTCATGCGTGAAGCCATGAACCGAGGCTACCGACTCATTTGGGTTCGTGAGAATGGGTTCCCTACTCTGTACAAGCCTTCTGGAGAATCGTTCGACGCCTGCTCTGATGGCCGTCTGCTACAGGTAAGCCCGTGGCAATATCACATGCAACGCCGCACTATCTCACGTGAACAATGCCTGGAACTAAACAGACTGGTAGAGACGATTACGCAACAGCATCAAAACAAAAAAGCGACAAAAGATTTGGAGGAATAAAAAAAAAATCGTACCTTTGCACCCTCAAAGTGTATATAACAATAATAATTAACAAGTAAAAATGAAAAAAGGTATTCATCCAGAAAACTATCGCCCCGTCGTGTTTAAGGACATGTCCAACGGCGATATGTTCCTCTCGCGCTCTACCGCAAAGACTAATGACACCGTAGAGTTCGAAGGCGAAACTTACCCTGTGGTAAAGATTGAAATTTCGAGCACTTCTCACCCGTTCTATACTGGTAAGAGCAAGCTCGTCGACACCGCTGGTCGCGTCGACAAGTTCATGAGCCGCTACGGTAAGGCTGCGAAGAAATAAATACATTTCACGCCGAACAAAGACTTTGAAGGCGCGTACAGGGTAGTTGCATATGCCTTGTCCGCGCCTTTACGATTAAAAAAACGACTACACTAACTTAAATCTTTTAAACTATGAAACGACTACTATCACTACTACCCGCCATGTTACTCGTATTGTTTGTAGCGTGTGGCGGTGATGACGACAATCCGTACAATTTAGGAGGAAAAACTTCCGGGAAAGTTGATACTGACCCTGGTCAGGAAGACGGACCGGAAATTGCCAAGACGAATCTCGAATTTCCTCTCTTAAAGGGTGGCAAAAGTGTTGTGATTGTCCACTATGCCCCTATCGGCAAGAATTCAAAGGCTGTGAATTATTGCGTGGAATGGGACACTGAGAAAGGTGCACAGCGTTGGAGCTGCTATCAGATGTATGCCGAGTCAAATATCCAAACGGTACAGAGATATGACAAATCGCATGATGTTGACAAGACATTATCATATTCTACAGGCCAATATCCTAACGACCCAGATTTAGACCAAAGCTATCGATTCAGTAGCGACCCATATTGGAGCAGTGGCTTCGATCATGGCCACATCTGTCCGTCACAAGATCGTGTGTGTTCTGAAGAAGCTAACCATCAGACATTCGTTTTGACCAATATGCAGCCACAATACAACGCTTTCAACGCAGGCATTTGGGCAAACATGGAGGCACAGGTCAGAAAATGGGCAAACAAGTTTGATGTTCTGTATGTTTGCAAAGGTGGCACAATTGACAAGGCTGCAAACATTATTGAGTATGTAAACGGAAAAAGTCACCAGTCTACACGAGTAAACAAGAACTACATCCCAGTACCCAAATACTTCTTTATGGCCGTGCTTGGCCAGAAAGGCTCGACCTACAAAGCAACCGGCTTCTGGATAGCACAAGACAGCTACAAATCACAATCTATGAAGAGCTATTCCTGCAACATCCAGACATTGGAGAAGAACACAGGCATCAACTTCTTCTGCAACCTACCTGACGACATTGAAAACCAAGTAGAAACCGTCAGCAAGTCGCAGATGGAACAAGAATGGGCCTGGGATAGCTAAAAAAAATGTAAAACCTTTGGTTTTCCCACAGAAAAGTCGTATCTTTGCTGTCAAGCAATGGTACGACTTTTATTTTATTTATAATATTACAACAAATCAACACAATGAAGACCATTTACGACTACACTGTCAAAGACAGAAAAGGTAAGGATGTATCACTGAAAGAGTATGCTAACGAGGTACTGCTGATTGTCAACACGGCTACCAAGTGCGGATTTACGCCGCAGTACGACGAGTTGGAGGAACTGTACAAGAAATACCACGGTGAGGGTTTCGAGATTCTGGACTTCCCCTGCAACCAGTTCGGTCAGCAGGCTCCTGGCACAGACGAGAGCATCCATGAGTTCTGTAAGCTAAACTTCGGCACTGATTTTCCACGCTTCAAGAAGGTGAAGGTCAATGGTGACGAAGCTGAACCGCTGTTTAAGTTCCTGCAGGAGCAGAAAGGTTTCGCTGGCTGGGATATGGAACACCCCATTGCCCACATTCTGGATGACATGCTGGGCAAGGCTGACCCCGACTACAAGACGAAGGCTGACATCAAGTGGAACTTCACCAAATTCCTGATTAACAAGAAGGGACAGGTTGTCGCACGCTTTGAACCAACCGAGAAAATCGAGAACATTGCAAAGCAAATAGAAGAACTGCTGAAATAATGGAACACGTAAAATGTTTGATTATAGGTAGCGGTCCTGCCGGATATACCGCTGCCATCTATGCTAGCCGCGCTAATCTGCAACCCGTGGAATACAGTGGACTGCAGCCCGGAGGCCAGTTGACACAGACCACCGAAGTGGAAAACTTCCCTGGATACCCACAGGGGGTTGACGGCAACCAGATGATGATGGATCTGAGAGAGCAGGCCGAGCGCTTCGGCACTGACATTCGCGACGGCGAGATCACACGCGTCGACTTCTCTACCAGACCCTACCGTCTTTGGGACGATGCCGGTAACGAGATAGAGGCCGACACGGTCATTATCGCCACGGGAGCATCCGCCAAGTACTTGGGACTGGACGACGAGCGCAAATACAACGGACAGGGTGTCAGCGCCTGCGCCACCTGCGACGGATTCTTCTATCGCAAAAAGACCGTAGCCGTGGTAGGCGGAGGCGACACTGCCTGCGAAGACGCGCTCTACCTGAGCGGACTATGTAAAAAGGTGTACCTTATCGTGCGTAAAAACTACCTACGCGCTTCAAAGGTCATGCAAGACCGCGTAATGGCCGCCGAGAACATCGAGATCCTCTTTGAGCATAACACTCTCGGGCTGTTTGGTGAAAACGGCGTAGAAGGCGCTCATCTGGTCAAACGCAAGGGTGAAGCCGATGAACAGCTGGTGGACATTCAGATTGACGGATTCTTCCTGGCTATTGGACATAAGCCCAACACAGATATCTTCAAGCAGTGGCTCGACACCGATGAGACTGGCTATCTGAAGAAGATTGACGGCACACCGCGCACCAAGCTACCAGGCATCTTTGTGGCAGGCGACTGTGCAGACCCCACCTATCGACAGGCCATCAGCGCCGCCGGAACGGGTTGTCAGGCTGCCATAGAAGCCGAACGCTTCCTGCTGAATAACGCATAGGGTCGCATCACAGGGCCGGCAAATAAGCCCATTTGCCCTACAAGCCCCATAAGGCCAATGAGCCCAATGAATCCAAAACAATAAAAAAAAGCCTCGCTTCACAGCGAGACTTTTTTTGTAAAAACTAAATTAATCAACCATAAACCTTAACCATTAAAAATCTCAATAATTTTCTTAAAAGTAACATGCTCTTAAGAAACAGTGAAGAAATACGCTTATCTCTATCACCGTTGCAAAGATAGTCAAAAGAAAACAAATACAGGTTTACATAACATTAATAAAGGTTTAATTATAGTGATTTTGAGCAAAAACAAACAAAATATATCGATATTCAAACTAAAATAAGCCAATTTAACACGTATTAACACGCAAAATTACCTATTTTTAAAGTAAAAAATGTACATTTGTAACGTAAAACATCAATTAAATGACCTCATACAACATTATATTGACAGGTATTGCCACCCTTTTGGCCATCTATTGTCTATATTTAAGGTGGACAATAGCAAGGCTTAAACCTGGTATGCAACCAGTCAGCGAACACAGATTGATGGTCAGCAACAACAACATCATGGACGTCATCAAGAAGACGGCCGACCATATGCGCCCACAAATGGAACGCCATCAGATACAATTCAGCGTGAAGTGCACGCCAGACAGTATGATGGGATGGATTGACACCTACGTAGTCAGCCAAATCGTAACGGGTATACTGACAGCCTCAGCAAAAAACACGGAACACAATGGCAGCATACAACTGAGCGTCACAACTAGCAAGTTTTATGACTTCATCAATATAAACCTTACTGACAGCGGCATTACTGCACCGCCGTCTGAGACAGACGACACGCTAAGACTGATACATCTGCACCACGGCACCCTGACAACTGACGACGCGGGGTACGGCAACTGCACAATAACTATAGAACTGCCTATTAACAAAGAAGCATTTGAAGACTACGAACTGGTGCAAGTCAACGCATCTCCATTCCATATTCCAGGAAATATACCTGTAAACGAGCCCATTTCCCTGTTGCCGACAACTGCTGCCGTCACCGAAGAGCATTTGGAAGAAATAAAACAGGAAACACCCAGCGCAGACCACGAGTTCTTACAGCGAGCCATTCGCTGCATCAACGAGCACATGATGGATACTGATTATGACCGCGACACCTTTGCCTCAGACATGGGGTGCAGTGTCAGTACGCTGTATAACAAGATCAGAAAGCTGACGGGCAAGAGTGTGACAGACTTTTCACGCGATATCCGCATAAAAAAAGCCTGCCAATTGGCTAAGGAGGACCATGACCTACGCGTCAGCGACATTGCCTATCAGGTAGGCTTCAAAGACCCGAAATATTTCGCCACCTCCTTCAAACGTGTCATGGGCACCCAACCCAAGGAGTATTTTGCAGAAGTGAGAGGTGAGAAATGAAAGGTCAGGACTTGCGAATGCCAGAAAGCCACAAGCCCGTAAATGTCAGCAAGCCATTGAGCATCAGAAGCTCGTAGCCAAAGCTGTATCCTGTGAAATGTCCTACGACCATATCTAACAGAAAACATACCACCGGCGAAGCCACGCAGATATACGGCACGACGCGGTCGTTGGCCTGTCGTCGGGTCAGCAGACCAAAGGAAAAGAGTCCCAACAACGGGCCATAAGTATACGAGCACAAGATATACACAGCATCGATGACACTTGTCGAGTTTAGTATTTTGAACAATAAGATAAACGCCACAAATACTACCGCCATACCAATGTGTACCCTGCGTCGCAGCCGCTCGTCGTCAGCACGTTCGCAGATATCCACGCAATAGCTGGTGGTCAGCGCCGTCAGTGCTGAATCAGCACTCGAGAAAGCAGCAGCCACCAAGCCTAACATGAAAACGATTGGGGTGAGAGGCGACAGATGAGAGGTCTGCGTAATAAACTGAGGCAACAAGTTATCACCGGCCGCAGGAACGGCTATCCCTTGCCGCTGATACCATAGCGTGAGCAACACGCCCAACGACAGGAACAGCAAGTTGGCAGGCACAAAGGCCACACCGTAGGTACACATATCTTTCTGTGCATCATGCAACGAGCGGCACGTCAGGTTCTTCTGCATCATGTCCTGATCCAAACCCGTCATCACAATGGCAATGAACGCACCACTCAGAAACTGTTTCCAGAAATACTGCTTCGACACCCAATCGTCCATCACAAAAACTCTCGCGAGTTCACTATGGCGAATGGTTGCCACAGCATCGCCAACAGACAGGTCCAACTCGCCCATCACTATATATATAATAAGGAGTAGCGCACCAAACAGACTGGCCGTCTGCAGCGTATCTGTCCAAACCAGTGTCTTGATGCCTCCCTGTCGGGTATACAGCCAGATGAGCAACGTCATTACAACAACAACGACGGCAAACAGCACATAATCAGCAAACGTACCAGATGGGCGTCTGACACCTGTCGAATCCACTCCTAACGTCATAAGTATCCAACACACCACATAGAAACGCACAGCTGCACCACTCATCTTCGACAAGAGAAAGAATGAGGCGCCCGTTTTGTAGGCCTTGCGCCCAATGCGCTGTCCCAAATAACTATAGATGGTAGTCAGATTCAACCGATAGTACAAAGGCAGAAGCACGAAAGCAATCACCAGATAACCAACGATAAATCCCAGACACGTCTGCAGATAAGTCATGCCGATGCTGTTCACCATGCCAGGTACCGACACGAAAGTAATGCCGGAAATACTGGCTCCCACCATGCCAAAAGCCACCAGATACCACGGCGACTGTCGGTTGGCACGATAGAACGTCTCGTTTGTCGCCCGCCGTCCAGTCCACCTACTAATGGCCAGCAACAGCGAAAAATACGCCAAAACAACTACTATCATCGTCATAACGACTGCAAAGGTACAAAAAAAGTGCATAATTCATAATGCATAATTCATAATTATTTTGTACTTTTGCAGACGGTAATCACTAACCAACAACAAAAGACAATGACAAAACAAAAGAAATTCATCCTCCAAGAGAGTGAAATCCCTACACAGTGGTACAACATTCAGGCCGACATGCCCAACAAACCCATGCCGCCCATTCACCCGGCAACGAAGCAGCCATTGGGTGTAGACGACCTCGCACACATCTTCCCACGTGAATGCTGCGTGCAGGAGTTGGATACCGAACACCGCTGGATTGATATTCCCGAGGATGTGCTTGAGAAGTACAAGTACTATCGTTCTACCCCGCTGGTACGTGCCTACGCTCTGGAAGAGGCCCTCGGCACTCCCGCCCACATCTACTTCAAAAACGAGAGCACCAACCCCTTAGGTTCACACAAGATCAACTCTGCCCTGCCCCAGTGCTACTATGCCAAGCAGGAAGGTACGAAGAACGTTACTACTGAGACTGGTGCAGGACAGTGGGGAGCCGCACTGAGCTATGCTGCCAAGATCTATGGTCTTGACTGCGCTGTCTATCAGGTAAAGATTACCATGCAGCAGAAGCCGTATCGTTCGAGCATCATGCGCACCTTCGGTGCTGTTGTCGAGGGTTCTCCCTCGATGTCAACCCGTGCCGGTAAGGATATCCTGACCAAGGACCCCACACACTCTGGTTCACTGGGAACGGCTATCTCTGAGGCTGTGGAGTTGGCAACGACCACACCTAATTGTAAATACACACTGGGGTCGGTGCTGAACCACGTAGGTCTGCACCAGACCATCATCGGCCTTGAGGCTGAAAAGCAGATGCAGATGGCCGGTGAATACCCCGACATCGTGATTGGCTGCTTCGGTGGTGGTTCGAACTTTGGCGGTATTGCCTTCCCCTTCATGCGCCACAACCTGAGTGGTGAGCGCCACACCGAGTTCATTGCTGCCGAGCCCGACAGCTGTCCTAAGCTGACTCGCGGCCAGTTCCGCTATGACTTTGGCGACGAAGCAGGCTATACGCCCCTGCTGCCCATGTACACGTTGGGTCACAACTTCAAGCCGAGCAACATCCACGCTGGTGGTCTGCGCTACCACGGTGCTGGCATGATTATCTCACAGCTTATCAAGGACGGTCTGATGCATGGTGTCGACATTCCACAGCTCGAAACGTTTGAGGCAGGTATGCTCTTCGCCCGTACCGAGGGCATCATCCCTGCTCCCGAAAGCTGTCACGCCATCGCCGCTACCATCCGCGAGGCCAACAAGTGCAAGGAGACCGGTGAGCAAAAAATCATCCTGTTCAACCTCTCTGGTCACGGACTCATCGACATGCCGTCGTACGAGGCCTTCATCAAGGGTGACCTGCAGAACTACACTGTCACCGACGAGATGATTGCCGAGAATCTCGCTGAGTTAGACAAAGAGCAATAAAGTAAAAGCCCTGCCAATTGGCGGGGCTTTTTCATCTTAAAACAATCTTTTTACGCAATGTCTATCTGTCGTGACAGCTTGACTTTCTCCTCTACAATCTTCGGCAGTTCTACCGTCAGCACACCGTTGTCGACCTTGGCCGAGATGGCGTCCTTCTTCACGTCGTCGGGCAGTATCAGCGTCTGTTCGTACTTTGAGTAGCTGAACTCGCGGCGCAGATAGCGCGTGTTCTTGTCTTCCTCCTTGTGTTCCTGTTTGCTCTCGAGCTTGACGACCAAGTTACCCTCGTCGTTGATATGCACGTTGAAGTCCTCCTTCTTCATTCCCGGAGCAGCCAGCTCTACGGTGTAGGCCTTGTCAGACTCCTTTACGTTAATGGCTGGTGCCGTGCAGTTGGCTTTCGGCATATAGTCGTTGTAGAACAAGTCGTTGAACACGGCGGGAATCCAGTTGTTACTTCTCATCATTGGCATCATAATCGTTACCTCCTAATTATATTTTAGTTACACATGTTTTTTATTGTGATTGCCTTGCGGCTTTCACCCCACATGTTGCAACATTGATGCCAGCGTGATTATTATGCCATATTGTCAGCATTTCCTGTCAATATGTCAGAAAGAAGCTTAACGCCCTGCGCTATCGTAGCCACATTACCCACCACCATCGAGCGTTTGCCGTTCTGTTCGCGGAACTGGCAACGACGCGGATTCCGTGCCACAAACGAGAGAATGTGATCGAAGGCCTCGCTCTGATAGAAAGGACTATCATTTTGCGAGACGAAGTAAAGCGTCATCCGCTCTTGTTTCATGATGATCTTCTCGCAACCCAGCGACTTGCCGATACGGCGCAGCGGCACCACGCGCATCAGCTCCTCACCACATGTGGGCACCGGACCGAAACGGTCGATAAGCCGTGTGCGGTAGGCCGCCAGCTGCTCGTCGGTCTGCAGGCCGTCCAACTCGCGGTAGAGCAGCATACGCTCCGAGTCGCTGGGCACATACGGGTCGGGGAAGTACAGCTCAAGATCGCTCTCCAGGGTACAGTCGGAGACAAATTCAGAGGTAAGAGGTGAGGGATGAGAGGTGAGAGATGAGTGTTTTCCATCAATTCTCTTACCTCTTTCCTCTTTCCACTCTCCACTCTCATTATGCAGCTCGACAACGGCTTGTTGTAAGATCTTCACATACGTCTCGTAGCCCAGGTCGGCAATGAATCCCGACTGTTCGGCACCCAGCAGGTTACCAGCACCGCGAATGTCGAGGTCTTGCATGGCGATATGGATGCCGCTGCCCAAGTCGCTGAAGTTCTCGAGGGCTTCTAAGCGCCGGCGGCTCTCGTTGGGCAAGTCGACCAGGGGCGGAGCCAGCAGGTAGCAGAATGCCTTGCGATTGCCGCGGCCCACACGGCCTCGCATCTGGTGCAGGTCGCTGAGTCCGAAGCGGTGGGCACCATTGATGATGATGGTGTTGGCATTGGGTATGTCGATGCCGTTCTCGACAATGGTCGTCGACAGCAGCACATCGTAGTCGTAGTTCTGGAAGTCAAAGATGACCTTCTCCAACTCTTCAGGTTTCATCTGTCCGTGGCCCACAGCCACACGAGCGTCGGGCACATACTTCTCGATGACCTCCTTGATGCGCTGCAGGTCGTTGATGCGCGGATTGACAAAGTACACCTGTCCGTTGCGAGACATCTCGAAGTTGATGGCGTCGGCTATGATCTCGGCGCCGAAGGTGTGTATCTCTGTCTGTATAGGATAGCGGTTGGGTGGCGGCGTCTGGATGATGCTCAGGTCGCGGGCACCCAGCAGCGAGAACTGCAGCGTTCGCGGAATGGGCGTGGCCGTCAGCGTCAGCGTGTCGACATTGGTCTTCATCTGGCGCAACTTCTCTTTCGTAGAGACGCCAAACTTCTGCTCCTCGTCAATGATGAGCAGTCCCAAGTCGCGAAACTTCACCGACTTGCCAATGAGCTTGTGCGTACCTATTAATATATCTATCTTACCGTCGGCCAGGTCTTTCAGGATGGCCGTAGTCTGCTTGGTGCTACGGGCTCGCGACAGGTATTCCACCCGTACGGGCAGATCCTTCAGTCGGCTCGAGAAGGTCTGGTAGTGCTGATAGGCCAGCACCGTCGTGGGCACCAGCACGGCCACCTGTTTCGAGTCGCAGGCCGCCTTGAAGGCGGCGCGTACGGCCACCTCGGTCTTGCCGAAGCCCACATCGCCACACACCAAACGGTCCATGGGCTGTGCCTTCTCCATATCGTCCTTCACATCGTTGGTGGCCTTCAACTGGTCGGGGGTGTCTTCATAGAGGAACGATGCCTCCAGCTCGTGTTGCAAAAACGAGTCAGCCGAGAAAGCAAAGCCTCGTTCCCTGCGACGGGCGGCATAGAGGCGTATCAGGTCACGGGCAATATCCTTGAGCTTGGCCTTCGTACGCTCCTTCATGCGCTCCCACTGGCCAGTGCCTAAGTGCGACAGGCGTGGCGGCTGACCATTGTCCTGCGCCTTGTATTTCGACACCTTGTACAACGAGTGTATCGACACATAGATGGCTCCGCCCCCGTCGTAGATAATCTTGATCATCTCCTGGTAGCCATCGCCCTGGGGCATTCTGACCAGTCCGCCGAACTTACCGATGCCGTGGTCAACATGCACCACGTAGTCGCCCACCTCAAACTGCTGGATCTCCTTCAGCGTCAGCGCCACCTTGCCCGAACGGGCCTTGTCGGAGTGCAGGCTGTACTTATGGAAGCGGTCGAATATCTGGTGGTCGGTAAATACGCAGAGGCGGAGGTCGTTGTCGGCAAAGCCCTCGTGCAGCGTCTTCTCAACAGGAGAGAACGCTATCCTCTCGCCTCTCGCCTCTGACTCCTCACTACTGAAGATGTCACGCAGGCGCTCCAACTGTTTCTTGCTGTCGGCCAAAATGCAGAGCCGGTAGCCGTCGGCCAGATACTGCTCCAGCGACTGTTGCAGCAGGTCAAAGTTCTTATGAAACTGTGGCTGTGGGGCGATATGAAACGACAGCGTTGCGTCGGGCAATCCCGAAGGGCGGTGCCCCATCTCGACACGCCGGAAGTCCACGGCGTCGCGCGTAAACTGCTGACCACTGATAATCCGCGACTCCTTGCGCAGCTCCTGGCGGATAGCGTGTTGCTCCAATTCGGTGGCACCCTCCATGCGTTCGCGCAGGGCCTGGTCTGAGAACCCCTCCTGATAGATGCGGTCCACAGCGTCGCGCACATAGAGAAAATCCTTGACCACCAGCAGCGTGTCCTGGGGCAGAAACGAGAGGAACGACACCCGCTCCTCTGCCGCAGCCAGTTCGGGCACAATGGTCACTTGCTGCAGGCGGTCCTTCGACAGCTGCGTCTCTACCTCAAAGGTGCGAATGGTGTCTATGTCGTCGCCAAACAGGTCGATACGGAACGGCAGTTCGCCGCTGTAACTATACACATCGAGAATGCTGCCACGCAAGGCAAACTGCCCAGGTTCATAGACGTAGTCCACCTCCTCAAAGCCCAACTCGCGCAGACGCTGCGTCGTCTGGTCCACCTCTACGACGTCGCCCACGCTGAGCACCACGGTACGGTCGTCCATAACCCGCTTCGACACCACCAGCTCAGCAATGGCCTCAGGATAAGTGACAATGAACAACGGGGACTGTCCCCCACAGGCGGTTAGTTTTGCCAGCACCTCCGTCCGCAAAATCTCGTTCGCACTGTCGCGCTGGGCATATTTAATCGCCCTGCGGTAGCTTGACGGAAAGAACAATACATCCTTGTCGCCTAACAGCTGTACGAGGTCGTGATAGAAGTAGCCCGCCTCGTCGGCATCCTGCAGGATGAATACTGCGGTGCGTGGTGAACGTCCTGCGGGGAGTGCACCAAACACCATCGGTGCCGAAGAGCACAGCAGCCCCTCGAGGAACACCGTTTTCACCCGTTTGTCCCCCAACGTCTTTGCCAAAGCGCCTACCTGTGGCGACGAAGCATATATCGTCAGTAAATCTTGAACTGTCATACGTTATGAAGTGCAAAATTACAAAATAAATATGAATAATGACTTGTGAATTGTGAATTATTTCGTAACTTTGCAGTCAAGAAATAAAAAAACAGCTATTATGCACGCAAGCGACAGCATTGTCATCATTCCTACTTATAACGAGAAGGAGAACATCGAGAAGATTATCCGTGCCGTATTCGGTCTGGAGAAGTGTTTCCATATCTTGATTATCGATGACGGGTCGCCCGATGGTACGGCAGCGATTGTGAAGGAACTAATGAGCCAAGAGGAGTTTAAAGACAGGCTGTTTCTGCAGGAGCGTAGCGGCAAGTTAGGACTGGGAACGGCCTATATCAAGGGATTCAAGTGGGCACTGGAGCACGACTACGAATACATCTTCGAGATGGATGCCGACTTCAGTCACGACCCAAACGATCTGCCAAGGCTCTACGCAGCATGTGCTGACGAAGGGTATGACGTGGCCATTGGAAGCCGCTACGTCAGTGGCGTGAACGTAGTGAACTGGCCTATTGGCCGTGTACTGATGAGCTACTTTGCGTCGAAATATGTGCGTATGGTAACGGGCTTTATGATTCACGACACCACGGCTGGCTTCAAGTGCTACAAGCGCCGCGTGCTGAAGACCATAGAACTGGACAAGATTCGCTTCAAGGGCTATGCCTTCCAGATAGAAATGAAGTTTACTGCCTACAAGATTGGCTTCAAGATTAAGGAAGTACCAGTAATCTTCGTCAACCGCCGCGAAGGAGTGTCCAAGATGTCGGGTGGCATCTTCGGCGAGGCTTTCTTTGGTGTAATGCGTCTGCGCTGGGACGGCATCTTCCGAAAATATCCGAAGATAGCAGAATAGTGCCATCTTTATAATTTACAAGTATCACTTTCTCACCTCAAAGTTTTTGCGCGAGTCTTCGTTGATGATACGACTTGCCTGATGGCCGTCAAAACGAGTTGGACTGATGATGAAGTCGGGAACATTAAACGACAGAAAACGGTCACGATAGAAACTGCGCGGATTTCTCTGCGGCAGCATAAAGGCCTTGCTGACCTTTCCTTTGGCATCGACATGACAGAAATAGGGCCGTGTAAATAGTCCGTCGTCACGACGAGAACTCAGTACGAGCCAGCGAGAGTTGGTACTCCAGTTGTGGAACGACTCTGTATCGCCAGAGTTTGCTGCAGTCATGGGGCAGCTTTCACCTGTTGAGAGGTCGAGTAACCAAAGGTCGGCCTCATGATGCCAGATACTAAACTGTCCGTAGTTGGAGAGCGTATAGCACAGGAAACGTCCGTCATAGGAAGGACGGGGGAAAGAAATCGACTTCTGCTGAGCCACGGCATCAATAACGGTTTCTATGCGGTCACCGAAACGTCCCGTGCTAGGACCGAAGTCAATGCGAAAGAGGTTATAGCGGATGGAGTCGAGCTGATGACTCCCCTCAGGGAGAGCGCGAGCTGCACAGAAATAGAGCGAACGGCCATCGGCAGAGAAGACCGGATAAGTCTCATAGATGGAGTCATTCTTGAGCAAGGGAGAAAGCAATAGCTCATTTTTTTCGACATCATATACCTGGAGGTCTGAGGCAGTATCGAAGACCTCTATGCGATTACTATCGGCACTATGGAACAATTGACTCGTGGCATTCGTGGAATAGGCAATATAGCGGCCCGAAGGATGCCAGTAAGGATAGACGCAAAGACCGAGCGTTTGGTCAGTCTTGGTATTGTAGGCAGTAAGAGGACTATCACCATGGCGCAGCAAGGTAGCCCCATGCGTACCACGGATATGAAGGCTCATATCAGCGGGGTTACCGCGGTTGAAGCTATGGCAGTTGACACAGCCCTCGAACTGGGTATTTTCAATCAATGGTCGCTCATCGAACGAAGAAAGATTACGCTCGTAGATGCCCATCTTGCTCCAAACCTCATAGCCGGGCGCAATCAAACGATAGCAGATGCCATAGTCAATGCTGTCAAGGCTGACATAGATGGCAAAAGAACGATAAGTGTGCCAACCATCATTGTACTTGGCGGAAACGGTAACAGTAAGCGAATCGCCACGATTTTGGCCAAGCAAGGTATGCCAGTCGTCTATATCGAAGTCAACCGCTTCCTGGCCCTGACTGTGCAGACTGTGTCCGTGACAATCTGTAACGACAGCATCAATACGTGCCACCGCCTCATCGGTCAGGCTGAAATTAAGCGGAGCAATATTCACGGGTATGGTAACCCCAATATAATCGGGATAAATTAGAGGCAACTTGTCCTCCTGTTGCGAATCACTAATTGTTTCCGTGCAGGATACTAGGAGATAAGAGACAAGAAGTATGTGAAAAATCCGTTTCATTGCTTTGCAGAGGTATGAAGTAACAATTTGACATAGTTTTCGCGGTCGCCCATCAGCATATAGTAGGCCCGCAGATATTCAAAGGCCAGTTGATTGTCCGTGTTGCTGAAGTAGAGACTTTCGAGCATTTCGGGAGTCACATGGTCGCTGAAATAAAAGTCTTCCTTATAGGCCATCCGGCGCAAACGTCCGTATTCAGGATGCCGGGCTATCATCTCTTCATTGCCCAACAGTGGTAGCGTCTCACGAGCCCATTCCCGATAAAAGAGGGTCTTTTGTAGCGCCATAAGATATTTGCGAGCCACCTCATAGTTACCGAGGATGAGATTGGTCTGTGCCAATCGTTTGTAGCAGCGGCCACTTTTCTGAAAATCAAGAATGGCTTCCTGTGTCTCGAAGACTGTTCGCTGGGCAACAGATATCATGCCCAACTGATAAAAGGCTTCAGCAGTAGGCAGAGGACTGGTGGCATCGCGCTCCACATCAGGCAAAAGACCCAAAAGACCATTCTGGTTATATTCAAATAGGTGGTCGGCAAGCATACCATGCATCGCCAGAGCAAGATTCTGTACCGTAACGCCAATCTGGTTGTTAGGCTTTTCGTCATCAATGGTCATAAGTATGCGGTTCCATTGCTGATGGCAGGCCATAAAGTCGTATTGCATCACTCGTTCGGCTTTGAAATTGCAGTTTTTCCAGACAATCCAGCCCATGACTACAGACACCAGCGCAAAGGAACAAAGAGTTAACACATAGCTACTCGAAGCATCTGCCCAACGGCGGAAGGCACGAATAATGAGTGGAAGGACGATGGCAGACAGCCATGCAGTATAAAGTAGATATGGTGTTATCCTCGGATAGCGGTGGTAATGGCTGCCAGTCCAAGATGAACCAACCATCCAATACAGTACAAGAATGCCAACTATAAGCAGTAAACGTCGCATCCATCCTTTTGCCAATAGTGAATAGCCCCAAATGATAAGCAGTGTGAGCAGAACCGCCCAGACACCACCCAATAGCGCATTCTCATCAAGCAGAAAGAGCCAGAGCAGAAATGAAGGAACAAAACTCAGACCATAAAGCCATCCCCATTTGACTAAGCGAAACATCAGAAGCTGTACCACGGATAACAGAACTGCAATGATAGCTGCTCCCACCCAAGCATATAGGAAAAATTGAGTACAAAAGCGTCCCAGCAGATCTGCTACGCCACCTGGCATTTTGACAACATCCCACACATAGGTGCTATCAAAGAGGAACAACTGATATTGCTCCTGATAATGCAGATGATGCGGATAGGCCAACCCAAAAAAGAGAAGGACTGCCACACCGAAAAGGAACGTGCACAAAAGATGCAAATATTTCATTTGAATACCTTACTGAATTCATTGACACTAATTCTGACAGGCTCGACCATGAACTCCGGACGGTTGTAACACTTAAGACGCCAGGTGTTATGTTCAGGGTCTTCCTGTGGCAACATGAAAGCTTTTCTTGTTTTCCCATTATTGAAATAGGAAATATAGACACGGCTGTAGTTTCCATCACCTCGACGACTCGAAGTCATAATCCAATGCCCGTTGCTTGACCAAGTCGGATAACTATCGGCAAAACCTTCGCTATTGAGACCGGTTAAATCGATGTCGGAAGAAACCTGATTGTCTAGCGGCATACAAACTATGTCGGAATCACTGTGTCTGATATGGAAACAGCCATATTGTCCTAAAGCAAACAGCAGATAGTGACCATCGGGACTGATACGTGGTAAGGTGGCACTTTTATCTTGCGATGCGGCATCATAGACGAGTACCTCTTCACCGAAGTGGTGTGTATCCATGTCGAATGAACGGCGATAGATATTGTATTGTATCCGTTTGTAAGTATACGTGATATCCTTTTCTCGTAACTCTTCAGGAAGGGGAACAGACTTACAATAATAGAGATATTTGCCGTCAGGCGACCAGGTTGGATACACTTCCAACAAGGTGGAATCGTTCGAGATAATGCTCACAGAGTCGGTCTTAATATCGTAGAGTATCAAATCACTGGCAAGATCGAACACCTCGATTTTATTTGGATGTACCGTATAGAACGACTGCCGGGTCTGATTGGTCGAGAAGGCTATCAACTTAGCAGTAGGGTGCCATGCAGGATAGACTCCCGAAGAAATAGTATAGTCGCGTTTCATATCGACCTTCGAGAGTTTGCCGTCGTTCACAATGACAGTACCACCATTAGAGAGACGCACGTGGAAGAGCATGTTATCGGTTTTATAGTTCTGATAGCTGTGACAGTTGATGCACTGGCCTTTTACCCTATCAGTGCAAGTTATCTCGTTGTTAAAAATCTGTGTCTCTTCAAACGAGGTAAGGTTGCGTTGAGTTATCTCCATAAAGTTCCACGCGACATACGACGGTTCAATGAGTCGATAGGAGATATAATCATCGATGGGCTCCTTGGCTACATGTATCTCAAACGGAGTAAACAACAGCCATTCGTCCTCTTTTTGTCCCCATACTTCGACCTTAATGCTCTTACCTTTCGAAGCATCGAGCATAGCGTGCCATTCCGACTCAGGAATCTGCACCTTCACACCGTCACCATATGTCTGCTGTTGGCCATCAGGCATCGTAAAGCGTGCCACACAAGCTTCGTACTCGTCAGCAGAGAGCATGAAGTTTAGAGGCGCAATATTGCAAGGTACGGTAACATTGCAATAGTCTGGGAAGATAGCAGGCAGGCATTTGGCATCCTTGAATAATGAAGGCACATCAGGATGATTCACACAGGCAGATAATAGCAATAAGAAAACAGCCCAGTTCAATTTTCTTTTCAATCCTAACATATTCATGATTATTTCTTACTTCCAAAGATGTAGTACCACCAATAAGTATCTCCCCATTCTCCACGCATGTCTTCAGCGACCTTTCCAAGTGTCAAGCCTGGCTTCATCATACTTTCAATGGCTTTACTGAACTGTATGTAGCGATTGTAGATATTCTCTTCGACGGGAATCATCATGCGTCTTTCTTCTGGAGACTTATCCATGTACAAGATATAGGCCTCCTGAGCATGCACAGGGAAATGCTCACCCTCATGGATTCTCAAATAGTTTCGCAATGATGACCAAAAACTTTGTGCGTCGCAACGCAACATTGTATAGAACAACGCCTGTTCCGAAGCCACCTTAGTATTGGTTTGGTACCAAAGACTTATATTATTGACAAGATAACTTTCACTGTTCATAACGCCTGTAATTTCATCGGGAATAGCATTTTGCAGTTCCTTTACTTTATCCTCAACCGGTGCTGGCTGCCAATTGCCGTAAAACGGATGGTGATGCAGCAGAGTAGTATAACGTTCCGCCAACTTATGATCTGCCTTAGCTTTAGCACAACGGGAAAGCATCTTCAGATAAAAAGGAGAAAAGCCATATTGAATGGCAAGTTCAAAATTCAGACGGATGGCTTCATTTATCATTCCATAGTTGTAATAGACTATAGGAGAAGCGATGTTTAGAAAACTGACATGGAGCGAATCGGGTTTGGTCAGATCACTTCCCATATTGCCCAATTTGAATGAGTTGTCTAGCAAGCCGCCTTCGTGCATCAAGGCTACATTCTTGAGGAATACCATCGTGTTGGTAGGATTCTTGTTTTCTTCAGCCTTATCAAGTACATCCTTCCAGTTATCGTCGGCGGCAGAGCGCACCATACGCATCTCGTCTATATAATTATGATCGCAGTACATGAGCGACGATGTAAAGATAAAGCCAGCAATGGCACATAAGGCAGGTACCAGAGATTTAGCTAGAAAGCGTTTAGACAACGGAATAAACAGAGATACAACAGCAAGCATCCAGAACGGAAGGGAAAGCAATGGGCTACTGCCGTTTGCTGTAACGAAGCGAGGAAAACCGGCCAAGACCACATCGTCAAATTTCAGATTCGAATAAAGTTGAGTATGCCAAATAGCTGCAGTAAAAAGAAGTAAAACGACACCAACGAATTCACGCCAGGTCGGTTTTTCAGTTAACGCCAGACATAAAATAAAAAGCAAAGCAAACCATCCTAGTACCGGATAGATACAAACACCCAAGAAATAGCAGAGAAGATGCCATTTACGTGGGATATAGCGCGCCGTCCACAAAAGCAGTAGCATGACGAGATAGCCTACTGACTGCGAAAACCAATAGCCTCTGAAGGGTAGAATATAAATCCAATAGCCCAAGTCGGTAACCGATGTGAGCAGACAGGCTACAGGCAAGAGCATCAGTGCAGAGGCACTTCCCTGTAATCGGAATGCTTTAACACCCACATAGAATATGAGTATCCAAATAGCCACCAACACGGTTGAACCTAAGGCTGGATAATAGAAGAGTTGTGTCAGCCAGGCTCCCACATACTGCATCAAACCAAAAGGCTTCGAGAGGAGCGTATGAAAGAAAGGCGCTCCGAAGAGAAATTCGGAACGGTCGTGTGCCGTATAGAGAACCTCTTGGTTTAGGTATAATATATATACGGTAAACAACATGAAAGCCAACAGACTTCCAAAGAGGATGATACCAAGCAGTTTGCTTTTATAAATCATTTTTAAGGCTATAAAAGGCTGACTCACTTGGACATGAGTCAGCCTAATATTGATTACACAATCAAGGAATGATTATTCCTCATAGTAAACACACTTAATGGTTGCAGTACCACGTGTCATCATAAGAGTCAAGTCTCTACTTCTTGATTCTCCATCTACAGGTTTGTTGCTATGAGCACACCAGTCAGCCATCTGCTGAGTGATAGGAAGTTCCCACAAACCAACCTTTGGTTCAAAATCATCCATAAATTGAGGACTCCACCAACCAGTCATAACGCGCATTATAGCTGGACCCCATGGCATACCCCAATTAGGATTCTCACCCTCTTGTACATCTATGATATCAAAGACGAGCGTCTTGAGTCCAAAGTAAACTTCATCAGAAAGGTATGGCAAATACGCACCTTCTGTGTCGCTAAAGCGTCCGTCACCTGCTTGGCAAGTCCTGAGGGTAAATGGCGGTTGCTCTGTCGGATTCTCACCATAGATATAAACTTTCTTGAGCTCTTGAGTGATTTTCTCGCAAGACACCTGATAATCATTCTTAAGCACGGTACCATCAGGACAAAGAGCAGTAAGAGTGACTGTATAATCACCTACAAACATCTTCTTGGTAGCATAATTACTGAGGAAATCCTTTCCATCAATAGTCCATTTTGCATTGACGGGTGCTGAGGTCCTACAGGTAATAACATTGCCATTCTTTCCGTCCGGTGCCTTGTCGGTAGTAACACTGGACATTTTTACGAGCTCGTCAAGCGTGATGTGCCCGTCATTGCTTATATCCTCATGAGTAGGATCGCAAGCAGCAAGCGCACACACTGCAGCAATAAGCAAAAATATCTTTTTCATTGTAATTTCTAATTATTAATTAATAAAGTGTAACATATTGTGTCTCGGTATTAGCACCGTCCCAGCCTTTATTCTGAATCAGCTTACCATTCATTAGGTTAATCTGTTTCTGAGGCTTAGCTACAAAGCCATTGGTTTCAGCGTAACGCTTGGCCCAAGAACAAGTCATGTGTTTCATAGGAATCTTGCTACCTGTCTTGCCACGAACGACAACCATCTGACCATTCTGTGCCTGGAGTGCCTTAGCAGCATAGCAATTTTCACCACCATCTTTGCCAGACCAACGGCGCATATCATTGAAACGAAGACCCTCAAATGCAAACTCCCAACGACGCTCATCCTGAACAGTCTTCAAAGAATATGGTGTCTCAGGAACTCCAGCACGGCGCTGAACTTCATTCATATACTGAGCATCACCAGTGAGCTCGGTCAGCATCAACAGCACGTCAGCATAACGCATCAGATAGAAGTCTTCAAAGTTATCACCCTGCATACTGTTCTCCAGTGAACTCTTTTTGAATCCATCTACGAAGTCCCACCATGGGGCAAGGGAACTACCACTCTTTTCACAAGTTACAGCATTATACTTTTTAACAGCATAACCTGACTCTTCGCAGTCGTCCTTCTCAAATTTATAATCTTCAAGTTCGTTGACACAGTCAATCAATGAGCCAAGTTTACGGATATCCGTATAACCTCCATTTGTCTCTGCATTTGTCCAGTCATTCCAAATATTGCAAGAAGGAGTTCCCTGACCCCAACCCTGGTTGAATGGATAAGTATGGTCTACGTCACCATTAGTACTATTACAACGGAGACCCCAGAAGACCGACAGATAGTTACAATACTGACGAGCGGTAGCATATTCTGAGCCTAGGTTATTAATAGCCCACTTTGAGGCATTCATAAACTGAACCTGGAAGAGTTCCTCTGTGTTACCGTTACCCATACCTGGCTGGTCAAAGCAGCGCTCACGGGGCAAATCCTTGATAAAATCGTAATTATGACCTGCATCACCATCGTGTGCTTCATCCCATACCAAGCTATTAGAGTACTGCCAGAGTGAACGATAGTCTTCACAGAGTTTGTAACCTCCATGGGTATAAATGTCCTTAAGGGCATCGATGACATTTTGCTTTGAAAGTGAAGTAGCGGTACATCCTTCCTGTGGAACAAGATTTACCTCAGGAACAGCTCCAGTTGCGAGTTCTTGAACCTTTTTATAGAATCCAGCCCAGAACATATATGCACGAGCGAGGTATGCCTCTGCAACATATTTGTTTGCATGACCATCACCATAACCTCTGTCTGTGCCCATGAGGTTAATGCCAGAGGTAAAGTCAGAGAAGATCTGAGGATAGATAGCCGTCTCGGCACTTGCCTCATTCTCCATATCAGGAGTTACGTCAGAAGCGGTGATGAGAGGAATATCGCCATACAATTGAGTGAGTAAGAGCGTATATAGGCCACGCATAAAGAAGCCCTCACCTAAAAGTTGAGAACGCAGAGCCTTCTCTTCCTCAGCCCAAGGCACGAGATCGATGGTTTCAATCAGGTCATTGCAACGCTTTACGCCACCATATAGAATAACAAACGGCTTTTCGTACTGATTGGAACCCATCTGTACAAGGTGATGCATAGCCTTTACCTCAGTATCCTGCAGACCACCACTTCCGTAGCAGTTGTCCGACATTACTTCCCACCAATAGTAAGGATTGGTTACGGTAGCATCACCGCCACCCATTACATTCATAAGACTATAGATACCTGCAAGTTCAGATTCAACATCTCCAGATTTACCTGGGAAGGTGCTCTTAGTCATCTCAGTCTTACGTGGATCTGTGTCCAACATATCGTTACAAGATGTAAACAAAGATGTTGCAGACAGAACAGTCAAAATTGATAAAATATATTTCTTCATAACTTATGATCTATCGAATTAGAATTTAATGTTTGCACCAACCATGAAAGTACGAGAGGTTGGGTAAAGACCCAGATCAATACCTGATGCCCAACCAGTACCACCACCAGAATTACCCACCTCAGGATCGAGGCCAGTGTAACCTGTAAAGGTACAGAGGTTATGAGCCTGAACATACAAACGAAGCTGCTGGAATGGGCAACCCTTCCAAATGTTCTTGAAGTCGTAACCCAGTGTTACAGTCTTGATCTTAAAGTAGTCAGCATCTTCCATATAACGGGTAGACACCCAAATCGTATTATTGTGACCTGTAGCAGAAATACGTGGCTGCTCGTTTGAGGTGCCCTCACCATGCCAACGATTCAGGATGGTAGTATCATAGTTCTGATAAGGATTGTCACCAAATGAACGGTAAGAACGCATAATCTGCTGACCAAATGCACCTGCTCCGTTGATAGCGAAGTCAAAGCCTTTCCATGAGCAACCGAGGTTGATACCAAGGGTCACGTCTGGATTAGGATCACCTATTTCGTGACGGTCGCTAATATCATTGCCGTTTGCATCTTTAGTTTCTGCATAAGTAATCTTGCCATCACCATTCCAGTCATCCCAGATTGGATCACCAGGCTGAGCACCAGCAAGAACGGGCTTGCCAGCTGCGCGTGCAGCATCAATCTCTTCCTGATTCTGCCAGATGCCACTGTATGACATACCATAGAAGTAGCCGATGGGCTTGCCTTCCTCAGCACGATAAACGTACTCTGTACCCTGCGAGAGGACGCCGGTAGGACCATTGATATAGTGATTATCGTTAGCGATACGAGTTACCTTATTCTTATTGGTTGCAAAATTTACGCTGGCATTGTAGCTGAAGTCCTTACCGATTCTGTCGTTCCAAGAGAGCGCAATTTCAACACCGGTATTCTGAACGTCACCACCATTGATATATGCGGGACTCGTACCGTAGATGGCCACGTGAGGACCAGTGATGAGCCAGTCTTTTGTGGTCTTCTTGTACCAGTCAAAGTTAACGCCTAAACGGTTGTTGAGGAAACGGGCATCGAAACCGAGGTCAAGCTGCTCAGAAGTTTCCCAAGTCAACTCATAGTTAGGCAGGATGTTTGCATATGCACCAACCTGTGGTGTTCCAGCAACAGAAGTTGCCATATCAGAAGAGAACTTATAACCATTATCGAAAGCATCGCCAGACTGAGCAATGGTAGCAAGATACTGGTAAGCAGGAATAGAACAGTTACCGTTCTGACCCCAAGAAGCGCGAATCTTCAAGAAGTCCATCCAGCTCTTAGTACGCTCCATAAACTTCTCGTTACTGATAACCCAACCAGCAGAGAATGAGGGGAAGGCGCCCCAGCGGTGACCGTCGTTGAATACGCTAGAACCATCATAACGTACGGTTACGGTAGCCATATAAGTCTCGTTCCAGTCCCATGTTGCACGGCCGAACCATGAAGCGAGGTAATTCTCGTCCTGAGGTTTGCCTGCGATTGTAGCACCAGTAACACTGGTAAGTTTGAAGTTTGACATGTATGCAGAATCCCAACCTTTCAGCGTAGCGAGCTGATCGCCATACTTTGCAGAGTTAGAGGCGCTGAGGTCTTCACCCCATGCTGTGCTCTGGAAGCTCTGACCTGCCATCACAGAAATCTTGTGTCCCTTAATAATAGGTAGGTCATACGTCAAGGTATTCTCAATAGACCAGTTGGTATTCATATATGAACTCTGGCTACCAGTATAAGACTCTACGATAGCTGAGCCGTTGGCTGGAGAACGTGGTTCTGCATAGCTACGATAGGTACCAGAATTCCACTGGTAGTTAAACTGAGAACGCCATTTCAAGCCCTTGATAGGCTGGATAACAATGAAAGCAGTCGTATTGACATTGAGCGCACGGCTCTCTGCCATTGAGTTGAAACCACCCTTGCTGAGAGACTCCCAGGGGTTCTTGAAGACTTGGGCGTGCCAACCCGTACCATACTTATTCCAATTGTAGTTAGCACCATTGTCAGCATACTGCGGAACGAGCGGAGAAGTCTGAAGCAGATCGTGGATATAGCTCCAGTACATACCATCTTCTGCCAAGTCGTGGCTTCTGGTATAGCCGAGAGACATATTCTCACCAATGGTAATCACATCGAAGTCCTTAGCCTTTAACAGCACGTGATCGCTATTCATACGAATGGTATGGCGCTTGTAGAAAGAAGCCTGGTCTGCACCCATGATACCTTCATTGCCAGTATAGGTGTATGACATCACAAATTTAGACATGTCGGAACCACCTGTTAAGGTTACAGAATGATTCTGCTGCACAGCATTCTTGTTTTCGAACACGCCCCACCAGTCGGTGCCTTGCCAACCTCCATTAACCTTATCAATAATACTCTGAGGCACATAGCTTGCCCAGTCCATCTTAGATCCTGTAGTATTGAAGCTGAACTCGTCCATAATGGTCATATACTGCTGAGCATTAAGTAGCTGCGGACGCTTGTAAGCGTTCGACCAACCAACAGCACCATTATAGGAAATCTCAACCTTACCAGCCTTACCCTGCTTCGTAGTAACAAGGATAACACCGTTGGCAGCACGTGCACCATAGATGGCTGCAGAAGCAGCATCCTTCAGTACGTCGATGCTCTCAATATCAGCGGGGTTAATATCGTCAAGTTTACCGCCAGCAACACCATCGATTACATAGAGAGGCTGGGCATCACCAGTGGTACCGATACCACGGATATAAACTTTATAACCCTTACCAGGCTGTGCAGATGACTGAGTAATCTGTACACCAGGAGAAGAAGAAGCCATACCTTCAAGTGCGTTGGTGGTGTTCATTTTGGCGATGTCCTCACCCTTAACCTGAACAGTAGCACCTGTCAGCAACTTTTTCTTCATCGTACCATAACCGATGACTACCACGTCGTTCAGCGTCGTGTTGTCTTCCTTTAAGGTTACGGCGATGTTGGTTTTGCCATTGACGTTCACCTGCTGGGTAATATAACCCACGTAGGAAATAGTCAGAGTGGCATTTGAGGCAGCCTTAACACTGAAATGACCATCCAGATCGGTAATCGCACCAGTGTTGGTTCCCTGTACTTTGACGGAGGCACCGATAATCGGTTCGCCAGTCTCGTCGTTCACGGTTCCTTGAATCGTACTCTGCGCAAATGTCATTCCAAACGGAATCGAGCAAAGCAGGAACAACAAAACCAAATGTTTTTGTAGTGATTTAAAATTCCACATACTTTGATTAATAGGTTTATAAAATTAGTTAGTTATAAAAAAAGATTATTCGTTAGGTTTATTTCACGCAGCAAAGATACATTACTTTATTTTATATAACTTTATACAATGTAACATAAAGTTTGTACAAAATATCACAAAAAGACATGTTCAAAAAAATTACTGCACAACATCTCCGAATGGGGACTTGTGCAGCACGGTTTATACTTTTTAACAATTATATTGTTCCTTTATTTTATATAAACATATTTTATTGGTTACTGATCGGGATTCTCAACAAATCCTTGGTATTTTGGTTCTATAGCCGACATGACGCTATCGTATGACTGGTTCATGGTAGCCTGAATATTCTGCGAACCTTGTCCGATGGGATAGACGGGCTGATGGATGGTCAACGATAGTGGATGCCACGAAGCAAAATGCCAGTCCTTCATACGCGGCATAACATCGAATGAGCCATTAATTGTCAACGGAACAACAGGCAGTTGCAGTTCGTCGGCTAAAAGAAAAGCGCCTTTTTTAAATGTCCCCATGTGACCCGTAAAGGAGCGAGCCCCCTCAGGGAAAACCACTACCGAGCAATTTCCGGTCTCCAGAATATGACGGGCGGCTTCATAAGTTTGGCGCACCTTCCCCACTCCACGCTTGTCGACCATGATTTGGTGTGACTTTCGGCATGCATAGCCGACAAAAGGGATTTTATTAATCTGGTACTTCATCATCCATTTGAAGTTACGCCCCAGAAATCCATAGATGAGGAATATATCGAATGCTCCCTGGTGGTTGGCCACAAAGACATACGACTGGTTAGGCTCCAGGTTTTCGCGGCCTTCAACCTTGACGGGCAGAAGGAAGACACGGGTGATGACGCGAGCCCACCAACGACCAGGGTAATAGCCCCAATAGTGACCATCGCCCAAAGCACAGCCTACTCCTACAAGAATAGCCGTCCAAATGGTCATCAAGATGGTAATGGGAATGGCGACAAAAACCTGATAGATGCAATAGAGAATCCTTAGCATATACAATTATCCTTATTTTACCTTTTTACTTCTCAACGTAATAACCACTATTTCCGCAGGCATCCCCAAGCGGAATGGTATCAATCCTCCCAATCCTGTAGAGACATGCAATGCACGTTCTCCCTCATAGGTGGTGCCCTCCCACTCGTCGTATGACCATGCCACAGGCGACCATCCAAACAATGAGAACTGCCCACCATGCGTATGTCCGCTAAGCGTCAGTTGAGCACGACACTCTGGAAGAATTTTCTCACGCCACGCTGTAGGGTCGTGAGACAACATAACGACAAATGTACTGTCATTGACACCTTCCAACGTCTTTCCGACGTCACCCCTACGAGGCATACGCAATTTACTACCCCAATTCTCCATACCTGCAATGACGATGCTGTCAGCACCACGCCGAATCACGCGGTGTTCGTTCATCAGTAGCGTCCATCCTGTCTGACGAAATAGCTGTTGCGTTTTCATATTATACTGTTCACGCGTCACAGAGTCAACATCAACATAGATGGAATAGTCGTGGTTTCCCAAGATACTGAACACGCCATCATGTGCATGCAAACAGCTCAAAACAGGAATATGCTGTTCCAACTCCTCAGGATGCAGGTTTTGCAAATCACCTGTAAACACGATTGCATCAGCCTGCTGAGCATTCATCACGTCTACTGCCCGCTTCATCATCCACTTTCGCGAGTTTTTGAACGTACCCACATGGGCATCACTAAACTGCACTATGCGATAACCGTCAAAAGCCAACGGCAATTCACTACTGACATACTCCACCTGTCGAACCTCTAGCTCCTCAAAACCGATGAATACGCCATAGGCTATAGTCCCCCATATAAATAAGGTACACGCGCACGAACCCCATTTCCACCAACGACGAGGCATCATCAAACGACATAACAAAGCCATCAATGCCGGTATGCCGATAAAAACGACTAATAAACTGAACAGAATCGCTAAGCGGGCAATCATAGAGGTGAAGAATTAGTGGTGAAAGTTGAAAAATGAATGATTAAAGGTAACGGCCTCGCCTATGTAGGTATCGTCAACGCACCCCTTTTCATAGACAGTATGACCATTACAGAGTGTACGTTCCACCTGCCACTGATAGTCGTGACCCTCCATAGGGCTCCATCCGCACTTGCTCAGAATGACATCTTTAGTAACCCTCCAAGGCGAATGCGGACGTACGATAACCACGTCGGCTTGGTAACCCTCGCAAAGGAATCCACGCCGTTCGACACCAAACAGACGAGCTGGATGGTGACACATTAGCTCTACAAGCCGTTCAATGGACAACACACCATTATCGACGAGTTCCAACATGGTCACCAGCGAGAATTGTATCATCGGCATACCCGATGCTGACTTGACGCAACCGCCCTGCTTCTGTTCCAAGAGATGGGGAGCATGATCAGTAGCCACCACCGTTATATGCCCGTCGTTTAGAGCCTCGCGCAACAGAAACTGGTCGACAGGGGTCTTGATAGAAGGGTTGACCTTGATTTTAGCACCTAGCCGTTCATGGTCGAGTTGAGAGAAATAAAGGTGTCCTAGACAGGCCTCAGCGGTGATTTGGGGAAATTGAGAATGATGATTACTCTCAAACAATTCCAGTTCCTCAGCCGTCGAGATATGTGCCACATGCAGGCGCGTACCATATTTTTTAGCCAGCTCTACGGCTTTACGTGTAGATGCCAAGCAGGCCTCCTCAGAACGTATCATAGCATGAAGGCCCACAGGAGGGTCTTCTCCCCATGCTTCTTGGGCATTGGCCATGTTGCGATTGATAATGTCAGTATCTTCGCAATGTGACATTAAGGGCAGCTTACATGTTTTGAAGATATGTTCCAGGGCCTGTTGCTTATCTACCAGCATATTGCCCGTCGATGCTCCCATAAACAGCTTGACGCCAGGTATGCGGTTTTCCGGCAACTGCGCAAAGAGCGCAGCATTGTCGTTGGTAGCGCCAAAGAAGAACGAATAGTTCACATGGCTTTTCTGCGCAGCCAACTGAAACTTTTCCTCCAGAGCTTCCAGCGTAGTAGTCTGGGGTACACAGTTAGGCATATCAAAATAGGTTGTCACGCCACCTGCTGCAGCAGCCCGGCTTTCGCTATCGATATCGGCCTTCTGTGTCAAACCGGGTTCACGGAAATGTACGTGGTCGTCTATCACGCCTGGTAAAACGTAACAACCCGTAGCATCAATCGTTTCATCGAACGATGCTACGGGCTGTTGCTTGGTAATCTCAGTAATGACACCGTCTTCAATGACTATATAGCCATTCTGCGTACGGCCTTCATTGACGATATGTCCACCCTTTATCAGTAGTCTCATGGCTTGGGCATGTTTAGCAACGGAGTAGCGGGTGTCTTCGAGACCATCGTATCAATAGGCGCCTCGGCTGTCTCGCTGAGTCCGTTCATGCGTTGCTCATTCTCCTGAGCAGTCTGATAATAGTCCTTTACATAGGGGTCTTTCTTGAACTTCTTGGAAGCTTTCGACATGATATCCTCGATTTGTGGGGTCAGCAATGGGTAACGATACTGACTGGTGATCATCATAAACACACCCGGACCAAGTACATTGTCGAAATTGTTCACAATAAAAGTAGTAACCAACTGGTCTTCCTCAGCGGTGATACGCGCAGCTTCACTATTCAGCTGGCGGTTAATCTGCTGCTCGTCGATTCCGTCGAGCAACATCTGACTCTGGCGATGCGACAACTCCGCCATCTGGTTGGTCAACTGGTTATGCTTGTCTATAAACTTATACAGGCTGTCGTTCAGCGGTGTACCAGAGACGCTCTGAATAGCATTATCAATCTTGACTACAATATTACCCTCTTCCAGTACCAGCGGCATAATGCTCTCGTCGTCCATATATAGGCTGACCATACGGACTGTATCCAACAGGCCAGCAAATTGGAACTCGCCATGAACCACGTCACACGAATCGATGTTCTTCAGTTCTCCGTTCTTAATGGCTTTCAGATACAGCTTGCTGCCATCCAGGGCCGAGATGGAAGAGGAACCCTCAACGTGGTACGACTTAGCACAAGAGGCAAATACCGAAACAACGGCTAATATATGTAGAATTTTTCTCATAGATATCTTTTAGTTGCTCACTACGCAATTTTCACATGCAAATGTACAACGATATCTCGAAATAAGGAAATATATTTGCGCATTTTAAAACATTTGTGCAAATATTAGCGTTTTTTTGCCTCTTTTTCTATTTCATTAGCAATTCGGTGACCAGCATAGAGCTGTAAGACTGCAGCAACCAACAGCACGACCACCCAATTGTTGTGTATATATTTAATATAGGTGAAATAGTCGAGTCCCAAGAAATTCGACTGATTAGCCAACATCAGCAACGCAGCCACCAGAAACAACACGTCGCTGATGAGCTGTATACGACGCAGACGACGAACCACCATCAGCGAGCCCTCGTACGACTGGCGCATCTGCATGGCCGCAAACGCCAAAGCACCTGGAGCAAACACGTAGGGTGCCCAAGCCTGCAACAACACATAAGCACCTGCTCCCACAACCATCAACAGCCCACCTATTAACAGCAGGGCCGACTCCCATTTACTCAGCTGTCTCATCGTCGTTGGTAAAAGATTGAGTCTGCTCGTCGTCGCTGAGCACAAAGATGTCTTCCTCGTCAGTCTTCATAAAATAGCGCTCACGAGCAATTTTCTCTATAGCTTTCGTGTCGTTTCCCAATAGTCTGATTTGCGACTGGTTGTAGTTATGCTGATCGGTCAGTCGTTTGATTTCATCTTGTAGTTCACTGATATGCTGGCGATTACGCATGTGACGCCAGATGCTGTTCTCGTCTACGAAGCCGATAAACACAATGGCAATGACCGTTACGACGATATATTTCAAGGCAGGAATGTGGCCTATCCGACTGATGAATGTCTTCAGTTTTTTCATATTTCGTTCAGATTTGCTTGCAAAGATACGAATTTTTTTCTAACTTTGCAACGCATTTGAAAATATTATGGAAGAATATATCGTATCAGCACGAAAATACAGACCTACCTCGTTTGACACAGTGGTAGGACAGCAGGCGCTGACGACGACGCTGAAGAATGCCGTAAAGAGCGGAAAACTGGCTCACGCCTACCTCTTCTGCGGTCCTCGTGGCGTTGGCAAGACCACCTGTGCACGTATCTTCGCCAAAGCCATCAACTGTCTGACGCCAACAGCTGACGGAGAGGCTTGTGAACACTGCGAGAGTTGTCAGGCCTTTAACGAACAGCGCTCGTTCAACATCTTCGAACTCGACGCAGCCTCGAATAACTCAGTAGAGCACATCAAGACGCTGATGGAGCAGACCCGTATCCCACCGCAGGTCGGCAAGTACAAGGTGTTCATCATCGACGAGGTGCACATGTTGTCTACGGCAGCCTTCAACGCTTTCCTGAAGACCCTGGAGGAGCCACCCGCACATGTTATCTTCATTCTGGCCACTACTGAGAAGCACAAGATTCTGCCGACCATACTTTCGCGTTGCCAGATTTACGACTTCGAGCGTATGACGGTTCAGAACACTATCGACCACCTGAAAGCTGTAGCCCAGAAGGAAGGCATCAGCTACGAAGACGAGGCACTGGCCGTGATTGCCGAGAAGGCTGACGGCGGCATGCGCGACGCCCTCTCAATCTTCGACCAGGCAGTATCGTTCTGTCAGGGTAACATCACCTATCAGAAAGTTATCGAAGACCTGAACGTGCTTGACTCCGAGAACTACTTCCAGATAGTCGACCTCGCCCTCGAAAACAAGGCGATGGACATCATGGTGCTGCTCAACCAGATTATCAGCAAGGGTTTCGACGGTGGACTGCTCATTCAGGGACTGGCCAAACATGTTCGCAATGTGATGATGGCCCGCGACCCTCAGACGCTCCCCTTGTTGGAAGTCAGCGAACAGCAACGCGAGCGCTACCAGCAGCAGGCACAGAAGTGTCAGCTGCCCTTTCTCTACGAGTCGCTCCGACTGATGAACCAGTGCGACATCAACTACCGCCAGTCGTCAAACAAACGCCTATTGGTAGAGTTGACGCTCATCGAGATAGCACAGATTACGCAACCTGACCCAGCATTGGCGCAGGATGTGCCTGGCAGTGGGCGTAAGCCCAGAAGATTGAAATCCCTGTTTAAGCAACTGACGCAAACGGCACAGCCCAAGAAAGCAGCCCCGCAGGTAGCTGCGGCTGAGCCCGTTGCGCCAAAACCAACTAGTAGGACTAGTCAGACTAGTACTACTAGTACTACAAGCGCTCCCCCATCCTCTCGCCCTCAGTTGAAGTCGGCTGTCAGCTTCTCGTGGAACAACCTCCGCCAGATGAACCGCAACAAGAAGATGCACATCATCCCTGGCACGCTGGACGGTAGCGACCCCAACACCCTCAACCAAGACGACCAACAGGAGTTCTCGCAACAAGACTTGGAACTGCAATGGATGTCCATGTGCAACCGCATGCCTCAGAAGCTAAGTGGCATTGCTACGCGCATGAAGAACATGAACCCCTCTATCACCGACTTCCCTCATGTAGAAGTGGAGGTCGACAACCAGCTGGCCCTGGAACAGATGGAACAGATTAAGGGTAGCATTGTCAACACCCTCAAACTCCATCTGCACAACAAGGATATCACGCTGTCTATGCGCATTGCCGAGCATCAGGGCCGCGAGCGCATACTGTCACGCCGCGAACAGTACGAACTGATGGAAAAAGAAAATCCCTCAATCGCGAAATTGAGGGAACTACTAAGTCTCGAATTAGCTTAATTTAAATCAGCGTCATACCCAGCTGCTTGCATTCCTGGCGCATATCGTCAGGCCAGATACTGGCCTGTATTTCGCCGATGTGGCCTTTGTGCAACAGCACCATGCAGAGTCGGCTCTGTCCGATACCGCCACCGATTGATAGCGGCAACTCGTCGTTCAGCAGCTTCTGGTGGAAATACAACTGTTCGCGCTCTTCCTTGCCTTCTATCTTCAGCTGGCGGAGCAGGCTATCCTTATCGACGCGGATACCCATCGACGAGAGTTCAAACGAACGGCCCAACACGGGATACCATATCAGGATATCACCATTCAGACCCTCGCGGCCATTCTCGCCCATCGTCGACCAGTCGTCATAGTCCGGCGCACGACCATCGTGCTTCTCGCCATTGCTGAGCTTGCCGCCTATACCTATTATAAATACGGCACCATATTTCTTGCAGATGGCGTCCTCGCGTTCCTTTGGCGTCTTGTCGGGATACATCTGCAACAGTTCCTCAGCATGTATAAACGTAATCTTCTCAGGCAGGAAAGGCTTGATCTGCGGATAGGTCTCACAGGTCAGATACTCCGTACGACGAATGGCAGCATAGATGCGCTCCACCACATTCTTCAGGAATGCTATCGTGCGCTGTTCCTTTGTCACCACAGCCTCCCAGTCCCACTGGTCGACATACAGCGAGTGCAGGTTGTCGAGTTCCTCGTCGGCACGAATGGCGTTCATGTCGGTATAGATGCCATAGCCGGGCTCGATCTCATATTCTGCCAGCGACAGACGCTTCCACTTGGCCAGCGAGTGCACCACCTCGGCACGAGCGTCGCCTAGGTCCTTGATGGGGAACGTCACAGCACGCTCTACACCATTCAGGTCGTCGTTGATACCTAAGCCCTGCAACACAAACAGCGGGGCCGTCACACGGCGCAGGCGCAACTCCGTCGAGAGGTTCTGCTGGAAAAATTCCTTAATCAATTTGATTCCCTGCTCCGTCTGTTTGGCGTTGAGCAGAGGCTGATAGTCTATTGGTTTTATCAGTTGACTCATCTTATAAAAATACCATTTAACGATATACGATTTACAAATTTGGCTGCAAAGTTACTACTTTTAGTTTAAAACGCAAGCAAAATAGCCAAATATTTTCTCAAATCGTCATCGTTTCTTGACTTTCCCTAACACTCTGCACACACATCCAATACTTAAAAGATTATAATTCTCCAAACTTTTCACTTTCCGCTTTCCGCTTTTCACTTTTTATTCGTACCTTTGCACAACTTTTACAAAGTACGGTCCCGTAGCTTAGCTGAATAGAGCGTCAGATTCCGGTTCTGAAGGTCGTGGGTTTGAATCCCACCGGGATCACGAAAAGAAGGAAGTCAATCCAACACTATCCTGCGAGTTTCCTTTCTTGCCTCCCTCCACTTTGGATAGTATTTGTCCATCAACGCATGGAAGCGTGCATTATGGCTGGGTTCCAACAAGTGACATAGCTCGTGAACCACGACATGTTCGACACACCAATCCGGCAGCAACAGCAGATAGGTAGAAAAGCAGATGCTACGCTCCTTCACTTTGCACACCCCCCAACGAGATTTCATCGGCTTATAACTGACAACTGTCGGACGAACCCCCATCTCGCCTGCATGGCGTTCCACCAGAGGCTCAATCAACGCTCTGACTTTTTCCGTTGCCTCCATCTTTTGGGTTTTCGAGGTCAATGGCAGCTGACTGTAGAAGTCTGTTCGCTGCTTCTGTCGCTCAGCGGTCTTCTTTCTTGCCTCAACAATCCATTCCTGATGCTGGCTGATAAACGCTTCTATCTCTTTTTTCGACATACCGATAGGAGCCGACACGTGCACATCGCCATTCTTCACGATGCGCATCGACAACCTCCTCGTCCGTCTGTATGTCAACTGAATAGTCATCTATTCTTATTACATTTTTATTCTTTATGATATAACCTCTACCACTTCCAAATCAGCTGGCAACCACTTTACGCTATCCAACTCATCCTTCGATAGCCAACAAGCAGCCTCATGCTCATTCAGATGAAGCGCCTCCGTCAGCAGCGAGCAGAGATAGCAATGCATGGTAAGATGGAATTTAGGATAGTCAAACTCCACCGTACTAAGGAACTCATCCACGCTGATCTCCGTAGACAGTTCCTCGCGAATTTCCCGTTTCAGAGCCTCTTCTGGTGTTTCCCCAACCTCCATCTTCCCGCCAGGAAATTCCCACCAGTCTTTCCACTCGCCATATCCTCGCTGAGTGGCGAATATCTTATTGTCTTTACGAATAATTGCTGCTACGACTTCTATCTGTTTCATACGTTATCAATTAGAATGGCAAATCGTCTATTAAATCCTCTATATCGTCAAAATAATAGTCACCAATCATACAAACGGCTTCTGCATAGCCATATTTGGCTGCTCTCTTGAAACATTTTAGGGCCTCTTTCTTGTTTTTCCTTACACCATTGCCGTAATAGCGTCCGTAGAGAGTATTCCAGTTAATGGCGTTGTTTTTGGTCATAGTGCCTTTATTGAAGATGGAATGTAGCCTAAATTGTCTTTCGCATAATGTAAAGCCTGTTCATTGGTCATACAACGCACCTGTACTTTCTCCATTAAAAAATCAATGACCATCTTTTCTTTAGCAGTATATTTACTTTCACGGAACAACTCATCGCACAATACAGCCCGTAGTTTGCATTCACAGAATTCGTCATCCACCGTTTTTCCCAAATTAATTCGGCTTGAGAACAAAACATCGCAATTGGCATAACTTTGGACGACCTCTATAGTCTCGCTTTCTATTTCCTGATAACTAAGATTGCAGTGTCTATGTATGGCCTCCAATACTTTATGAGGACCAACCACCATCTCGTCTTTAATAATTGCGCTCCTTATGAGGTAAGTATAATAAATATCATCACTATCACTCACAACAAAATCTATTCCGGCATAGTTACCACCTTTGTAAGAATCTGATAACTTTGTTCCACATCGATGCACATAGAAGTGGTTTTTGTTATGCTTTTGCAAGTCATTACAATGAACAGAATTATCCTCAAAGCCCCCTTTTTCGTAGTAATACACTTCAATCTCTTTGGGACGGATGTATAATCCTTTCAATACCAAAACAGATTCTGTAAGAAACAATCTTGCTTCTGCTTGAAGCTTCTGAAGTATTTCTTGAGAACAATAGCTCTTTTTTTCCATAACGAGTACACTTTTTGTTTGTTTTCAGATGCAAAGGTAAGAAAGAGAATACGAGTGACCAAAAATTTTATGTTAAGACGTTGTTAAGATTTCCGAAATAGTTATTTAATTGTTTTTGAATAATCTATATTTCTTTTATTCCTAATGATTTCAAATAACTTATAGGTCCCATCGTAGAACTCTGGTAAACGTGTGGAGTCTTCAGGAAAGCCTTCAGGAGTCAGACGACTGTTGCCATTGGGGATACAAATGATGATTCCTTGACAGGCACGTGTTAGCAGCACTCGATAGGCATTGATCATGTATCTCTGCATGACGAGTACCAGTACCTCGTCATCTTTTGAAACAGCCAAAAGAAAAGTGGAAAAAAATTGCAGAACAAACTTTTTCGGACTCAGAGGGTATATACCCCCTGAGTAAAAAGAGCAAATATCCTGCATTTCCTGCACTTAATGTTGAGTATCAATAAGTTAGATTCAATTTTCCTACACTGAAAGTGTCACTTTTCCTACACTGCGACGGAGCGAGTTACAGAGTGCGCCTTTCAGTGTAACTTCAGTGTAGGAATCAGTGTAGGAAATTTCAGCGTAAGTCTCTGACTGTCAGCATCAAGTGTAGGAAATGCAGGTTTTTGACAACTGAAGTCGTGTATAGACACTGTGGATACTATGCATTAACAGTGTGAAAACATAGTTTTGACGAGGTAAAAACATAGGATTGACGCGGTGAAAACATAGGATTCACCGAGTGAAAACATAGTTTTTGCGAAGGCGATAAAAAAGTTACATTTTTTCGGTGTCGTTTTAAACTTTTGACGCTGGGAAGCATCAAAAAAAGGTATACATTATTATAACTAACTTTAATTTACAACTTTAAAAAAACTTTGACTATGAAAAAAATGATGATGATGTTGGCACTTGTGGCCATGTCGTTTGCCGCACAGGCACAGACGAAGTTCCACGACGTTGAATTCAACGAGGCAAGCGGCCCTGTAAAGAAGATTGTAAGCAGCGTGATGGGACGTGAACAGGTTACCAACATTTCAAAGGACGGCAAGATGGACCGCGAGGGTCTGACGAATGCCGTGTACGACGCTGAGGGCTATCTGCAGTCGGCCACTATGACGATGATGCAGGGCCAGGCCGTCGACGTGAAGTACAAGTGGGAGAACGGCCGCGTAGTCAGCCAGTCGATGAACATGATGGGTCGCGACATGACCACCAAGCGCACCTATAACGACAAGGGTGCCGTGGCAGCTGAGTCTATGGACTTCGGTGGACAGGAGATGAAGATTCCCTATACCGATTACAAATATGACGACCGCGGCAACTGGATCAGCCGCAAGACTGAGATGATGGGCCAGGAAATGGTTCAGACGCGCACCATAGAATACTATGAATAACATCAGCCTCTGACGATAGAGGCCAGGCGACGGAGGTTCTCTGTATTGTTGGCGGCAATGACGCCAGAGGGGGATGTAAAGTCAACGGGCTGTCCCTCGCGGTCACAGAGAACGCCGCCAGCCTCTGTCAGTATCAGCGAGGCTGCTGCGAAATCCCAGGGCGAGAGCAGGTATTCGAAGTATAGCTCACAACGACCCATAGCGAGATAACAGAGCTCTGGAGCTGCTGCTCCAAAGCGGCGAATGTCGTTGCATTGCTGGAAAGCCTGCAGAATAATACGCGAGCACTCAGGGGCATATTCCTTATGATAGACAGGAAGTGCAGTACACAGCACGGCGTTCTCGAACGGACGCTGACTGACGTGAATCTGCTGTGACGCCTGACCCGTCTTGGGATGTTGCAGAAAAGCCCCTTTGCCACGCTCTGCCGTAAACAGCTCGTCCGTGCGAGGCAGGTAGACGGCTGCTATCTCCATAGCACCACTATGCCAGAGGCCTACGCAGATGGCACATTCGCGAATGCCGCGACTATAGTTGGCCGTTCCGTCGATGGGGTCGATAATCCACAGGTACTCGTGTTTCAGGTCGTGAATATCCTCTTCCTCGCAGAGAAATCCGCTGTTGGGAAGCAATTTGTTGAGCTGTTGACACAGGAAATCCTGCACGGCAATGTCTGACGAGGTCACGATATTGGCTGCGCCGTCTTTCTGAGAAATGCTGAAGTCGTCCGTCAGCATCAGACGCGAAGCTTCAACGACGATTTTTATAAGTGATTGTAGCATGGCGATATACTTTTGTGCAAAGGTACAACAAAAATCAGAGATGAACAAGCGCTGTTCCCCGTTTTGTATCGTTTGTGAAAAAAAAGCCTGAAAAAGTTGCAGGAATATCAAGAAAAATACGTACCTTTGCATCCGCATTCGCAAGTTAGGGGCGTAGCTCAGCTGGTTTAGAGCGCTTCAGTCACATTGAAGAGGTCCCCGGTTCGAACCCGGGCGTCCCTACCCTCTCCCCAAAATTTTCTTTAGAAAAATGATGGCTTTTCGTTTAATTTTCGTACCTTTGTGCCCAAATTAAACGTTAGACAACTAAATACACACATTTGTTCTTATGGCAAACAACACTATCGTTGGATTGAAAATCAAAGGAATCAGAGAGACAAAGAACCTCTCTGTAGAGGAAATTGCCGAGCGTAGCGGCCTGTCCGTCGACCAGATTGTATCAATTGAAAATGACGAACATCTGCCCTCGCTGGGTCCGTTAATCAAGATTGCCCGTGCTCTGGGCGTGCGCCTGGGCACCTTCATGGATGACAACGACGCGCTGGGTCCTGTGGTTACACGAGCTAAGGACCGTGAGGCCAACAGCAGCATCAGTTTCTCGAATGGTGCGACAGATGCCCGCAAGCACATGGAGTATCACCCGCTGGCACAGCAGAAGGCCGGACGCCACATGGAGCCGTTTGTGATTGACATCAATCCCGAGGGAAACTTAGACTATCAGCTTTCTGCACACGAGGGCGAAGAGTTCATCTACGTGATGCAGGGCGAGATTGAGATTGTCTATGGCAAGGAGACCTATACGCTAAAAGAGGGCGACTCAATCTTCTACGACTCTATCGTGAAGCACCATGTACACGGTGCCCCAGGCAAGAGTGCCAAGATCCTCGCAGTTGTCTATATCCCATTCTGATTATGAGCAACGTAAGACTTGATATGGCGGGCCGTCCATTGCCCGACAGAACCTATCCTGCCGAGACTGGAAGTGCTGGCTACAAGCTGCACGAGAAGACCCTCGGCCAGTGGTTGGAGCATTGGGCTGAGACCACCCCCGATAAGGAATATATCGTTTATTCAGACCGCAACCTGCGCTTCACATGGAGCCAGTTCAACGAGCGTGTAGACAACCTCGCCAAGGGTCTGATATCCATTGGCGTAAAGAAAGGCTCGAATGTAGGTATCTGGGCTACCAACGTACCCGACTGGCTGACGTTCCTCTATGCTACCGCCAAGATTGGTGCTGTACTCGTGACGGTAAACACCAACTACAAGCAGAACGAGCTGGAATACCTCTGCAAGGACTCAGACATGGAGGTGCTCTGCATCACCGATGGTACATGGGATTGTAACTACGTGGATATGACCTATACCATGCTGCCCGAGCTGAAGACTTGCGAGCGCGGCCATCTGAACTCAGAGCGTTTCCCCTACCTGAAGAACGTGGTGTATATAGGTATGGAGAAGTATCGCGGCATGTATAACACGGCCGAGCTGCTGCTCTTAGGACAGAACATCGAGGACGATACGCTGAACGAGATGAAGAAAGAGGTCAGCTGCTACGATGTATGCAACATGCAGTACACCAGTGGCACCACGGGATTCCCCAAGGGCGTGATGCTGACCCACTTCGGTATTGCCAACGACGGCTACTTCACGGGCGAAAACATGGGATTTACGCAAGACGACAAGCTTTGCGTCTGTGTGCCCCTGTTCCATTGCTTCGGCGTGGTGCTGGCCACGATGAACTGTCTGACACACGGCTGTACGGAGGTAATGGTCGAGAAGTTCGACCCCCTCGTGGTACTCGCCTCTATACATAAAGAAAGGTGTACGGCCGTCTATGGCGTACCCACCATGTTCATAGCCGAGCTGAACCACCCCATGTTCTCGATGTTCGACCTCACCTGTCTGCGCACAGGTATCATGGCAGGTTCGCTCTGTCCTATCGAGCTGATGAAGCAGGTCAGCGAAAAGATGTATATGACCATTACCAGCGTATATGGACTTACCGAGTCGTCGCCTGGTATGACGCAGACCTGTCTGAACGACACCTTCGAACAGCGTTGCACGACCGTAGGCCGCGACTATCCGTTTGTAGACGTAAAGGTGCTCGACCCAGAAACAGGCGAGGAATGTCCCGTTGGCGTGCAGGGCGAGATGTGCTGCAAGGGCTTCAACGTGATGAAGGGTTACTATAAGAATCCCGAGGCTACAGCTGAGGTCATCGACAAGAACGGCTATCTGCACTCTGGCGACCTGGGTGTGAAGGACGAGCAGGGCTTCTATAAGATTACGGGTCGTATCAAGGATATGATTATCCGTGGTGGTGAGAACATCTATCCGCGCGAGATTGAGGAGTTCCTCTACCACATGCCTGGCATTCGCGACGTACAGGTTGCTGCTGTTCCTTCAAAGAAATACGGAGAGGCAGTTGGTGCCTTTATCATCCTCGAAGAGGGTGTGAAGATGACACCTGAAGACGTGCAGCTATTCTGTCGTGGTAAGATTGCCCGCTACAAGATTCCAAAGTACGTGTTTTTTATCGACCAATTCCCGCTGACGGGCTCAGGAAAAATCCAGAAGTTCAAACTGAAGGAGATGAGCCTGAAACTCTGCGAGGAACAGGGAATCGTAGTAGAATAAAATAAAACAAAATAATAAAAGGCCGCAACTTGCGGCCTTTTATTTTGTCTTTATCTTTACTTACTTGGCGTAAGCGACAGAACGTGTCTCGCGGATGACGGTAATCTTCACCTGTCCAGGATACGTCATCTCATTCTGAATCTTCGTAGCAATCTCGCCGCTCAGCGACTCAGTCTCGGCATCCGACATCTTGTCGGCACCCACGATGACGCGCAGTTCGCGACCAGCCTGGATGGCATAGGTCTTGGTGACACCGGGATAGCTCATGGCGATGGCCTCGAGGTCGTTCAGACGCTTGATGTAGGCCTCGACAATCTCGCGACGGGCACCGGGACGGGCACCAGAGATGGCATCGCACACCTGAACGATGGGAGCCAGCAGGGTCTGCATCTCCATCTCGTCGTGGTGGGCACCAATGGCATTGCAGATGTCGGGTTTCTCCTTGAACTGCTCAGCAATCTTAGCACCATAGAGTGCGTGAGGCATCTCGCTCTCCTCATCGGGCACTTTACCAATATCGTGTAACAGACCGGCACGCTTGGCCTTCTTAGGATTCAGACCCAACTCAGAAGCCATCACGGCACAGAGGTTAGCAGTCTCGCGAGCATGCTGCAACAGATTCTGACCATAACTGGAACGATACTTCATCTTACCGATGATACGAATCAGTTCAGGATGCAGACCGTGGATACCCAAGTCGATGGCTGTACGCTTACCGGTCTCGATAATCTCGTTCTCCAACTGTTTCTTCACCTTGGCAACCACCTCCTCAATACGGGCGGGGTGAATACGACCATCGGCTACCAACTGATGGAGAGCCAGACGACAGGTCTCACGACGTACGGGGTCGAAGGCCGAGATAACGATAGCCTCAGGAGTGTCGTCGACAACAATTTCAACACCGCAGGCAGCTTCCAGAGCACGGATGTTACGACCCTCACGACCAATCACGCGACCCTTCACGTCGTCGTTGTCAATATGGAACACAGAAACAGAGTTCTCTACAGCCGTCTCGGTAGCGACACGCTGGATAGTCTGAATAACAATTTTCTTAGCCTGGGCATTGGCATTAAGCTTGGCCTCGTCCATAATCTCGTTGATGTATGCCTGGGCATCAGTACGAGCCTCATCCTTCAACGACTCAACCAAGCGAGCCTTAGCCTCGTCGGCACTAAGTCCGGAGAGCTCTTCCAGTTTAGCACGCTCCTGAAGCTGCATTTTCTCCAGCTCTTCCTGCTTGATGGTCAGCAGCTTCTTCTCGTTGTCGATGCGGGTCTGCTGGTTGTCGAGCTCGTTCTTACGGCGTCCCAGTTCCTCCTGGCGCTGGTTCAGCGAGATCTCGCGTTGCTTCAACTTGTTCTCGTTCTGCTGGATGTGCTGGTTGCGCTGCTGGACTTCCTTCTCCAGCTCGCTCTTCTTGTTCAGGAATTTCTCCTTCACCTCAAGCAGTTTCTTTTCCTTGATGACCTCTGCCTCCTTGGTGGCAGCATCAACCATCTCATTATATTTTCCCTTGATAACAAAGCGGAAAATCAGAAAGCCACACACACCACCCAAAACAAGGGCGGCAGCAATGGCAATAATCGCAACAATAATGTTCATAAAATGTTATATATATAGAGTTAATGTTCTTGCGCTCCAAGTAGCGGGTCACTTGTTTTCACGAAGTGCCTCTTCTATCTCAGCAGTAAGCCGTGCAAGAACATTATCATAGGGCAAAGTATCGTTGTGGGAATGCTCCTTCTGATACGCCAAACCTACGTCGACAAGCGTCATCAACGCAATGGTATGATCACTCTTGCGCCCCTTATAAGCCTGTGCATAGGCATTATAGCGCTCAGTGATATACTTGGCTGCAGAGCGGTAGTACTCTTCGTCGTCCCTGTTTACAAGAACTTCTATCTCTTCGTCGTAGACGTGCAGTCTGATACGTAGTCGGTCCTTCTTCTGATCTGGCATGGCTTGTTGTCCTTATTGGTTTTCGTCGCTGAGGATAGCAATGCACTTGTTGACATCACGGATAAGCTTCGACAACCGGTCTTTGGCATCTGCTAAATTGCCATCGGTAATCTCGATCATCTTAGCCATCTTTAATGAGTTATAGTCGTTCTGCTGTTGTTCCAACTTCGCATGCAGTTCGTTTACCGTCTTCTCGTTCTCTTCGATTATAGCATAGAGCTCACCATTCTCCTTCTTCAATTCCTGAAAGCGGAGAAGCAGCTGTCGCAGACGGGTCTCAAACGTTGCTAAAGTTTTCTCGTTAGCAGTCATACCATTCTCACTTTATTCTACAAAGGTAGAAAAATTTTATTGACAATTGACAATAGACAATAGATAATTATTTTTTTTTAACGTTATTCCTTAGGACGTGGCTCCTTCTTAGCCAGCATGACTACCTTGTACACAAAGTCTGTAATCCACTGTTGTGAGAAGCCTAACTTCTGATTGTACTGACGAATGGCCACTATAGTCTTCATCACACCTGCGTCGCTGAAATCGTTCTTGGTGAAGATATCGTTCACGGTCTTCTCGGTCATCGTGCGAAGAGCACCTTTCAGAAAACCAGGCAGACGCAACTTAAACTTCATCAGGTTGCCCGTCAGCATCAACAGATCCTGTGAGAATCCGCTGAACTGATACATATACGTCTGAACGTCCTGTGGTTTCTTGCAACGCTTGCGGATGCTGGCCTCAATCTCCTTGGTGAAGTCGTCGTTCATGCCGTACAGTTCTTTCAGCATCTTTTTACAGCGCGACTTCTCAGCCAGTCCCAGTTTATTGTTCTGTGTAGGCACCTTCAAGGTAGCCTTGAACACACGCAGGTCGGGCAGGGCTGCCAAATTGGTGATACCCAGGTCGCTGGCCATCACCGCCTGAAAATATACACGTATCAGGGTCATGAAGTCCTCCATTCCCCCAGCTTTCTGTGTTTCCTCCTTCTTTCCGAAAAACTTATTCCAAAATGCCATTATTCAAATATTTAGTATAATTGCGTGCAAAGTTACAAAAAAGTTAAGAGTTTAGAGTGAAGAGTTAAGAGTTTTTTGTATATTTGCAGCAAAATATTGTAAAATAAGACAGAATTATGAAAGGTATCGTTTTAGCAGGCGGCAGTGGCACACGCCTCTACCCCATCACAAAAGGCATTTCGAAGCAGCTGATTCCCATCTTCGACAAACCCATGATCTACTACCCCATCTCAACCTTGATGCTGGCCGGTATCCGTGAGATACTGATTATCTCGACACCTTATGACCTACCCGCCTTCAAACGTCTGCTGGGCGACGGCAGCGACCTTGGCGTACGCTTTGAATATGCTGAACAGCCCTCACCCGACGGACTGGCTCAAGCCTTTATCATTGGCGAAGAGTTTATTGGCGACGATTGCGCCTGTCTGGTATTGGGCGACAACATCTTCTATGGCGGTGGATTCACGGGTATGCTAAAGCAGGCGGTGAAGAGTGCTGAGGAGGATGGACGCGCTACCGTCTTCGGCTATTATGTCAACGACCCAGAGCGCTATGGCGTGGCTGAGTTCGACAAGGACGGCAACTGTCTCTCTATCGAAGAGAAACCCGCCAAGCCCAAGAGCAACTATGCCGTTGTAGGTCTCTACTTCTATCCTAATAGCGTGGTCGACATTGCCAAGCACATCAAGCCCTCGGCACGCGGCGAACTGGAAATCACCACAGTCAACCAGATGTACCTGCAACAAAAGAACTTACTGGTACAGACCTTGCAGCGTGGCTTTGCGTGGTTAGACACGGGAACACACGACTCACTCAGCGAAGCCTCCACCTTTATCGAGGTTATTGAGAAGCGTCAGGGACTGAAGGTGGCTTGTCTGGAGGAAATTGCCTACAAGCGCGGTTGGATAGACAAAGAGCAACTCCGCAAACTCGCTGAGCCCATGGCTAAGAACGACTATGGCAAATACCTCTTGCGTATAGCTGAGGAGAAATAAACTGAACGGCTCTAATAAATAAAAAAAAGGAATGCGTGTGCATTCCTTTTTTATTATTCTGCATAATTCAGTATACAGCGTCGGAGAGCCTTGGGGTTACCCATATCGAACATGACACCATTGAGTCGCACACCCATCATGCCACTCTTCTGGCGTACCGCCTCCAAGGCGGCAGTAAGTTCAATTTCACGCATGGTATCACCCTCTGCATCTGCCCGTGCAATATCGCTGGCCAACTGAGCAAAGACATCGGGTGTCAGGACATACTGTCCGAAGACGCAATAATACTCCTTCTGTCCATCACCATTACGCACACCCAGAAACTCCTCAGCATAGCTGGCCTTGGGTTTCTCCTGCATCACAGAGACATTCAGAATGGTACGTTCCTTGTCCTCCCAAACACCACTAAGAATACCATAGTGGCTGACCTCTGCCAGTGGGATGGGGTGAATACTTATCAGCAGTTGGTTGTAGCGTTCATATTCCTCTATCAGCTGTAGAGCACAGGGTTTATTGGTGTTCGAACGGTAGAGTGTATCGCCCAGCAACAACAGCACGGGTTCGTTACCTGCAAAATGGGCTGCCTGATAGACGGCATGACCAAAGCCGCGCTTCTCGTTCTGATAGACATAGCGTAGACGCTTGCCGATGTCCAAGATATGGTTCTCATACTCCTGAGCCTCAGCATTAAGCTTGCTCAGATGCTCTTCCGACAACGAATGATCAAAGAAATCGGCATACTGCTTGCGCTCCTCCTTAGAACCCAACACCAGACAGATTTCCTCGATACCGCTCTTCACGAGTTCTTCCAGCAGGATGAGGATAACTGGGCGTACCATTCCGTCTGGACACGGCATGGGGAAGAAGTCTTTTTTCTGCGTTCTGGTAGCGGGATAGAGACGTGTGCCAAAGCCTGCCACAGGAATGATGGCCTTACGCACGGTATGAACAGGATGCAACGTCAGCGGATAGGCCCGCAATCCCTGAGCATTCAGGTAGTCAATCAGTTGTTGCTGAGTATCTTTGCTACGTGCCAGGAACTGCACGGAACCGTCACCGTGAGAGCCTACGCCCTTACCTCCATAGACCAAAGGCAGAATCTGCGGGTCGTTCAACACCTCGTGCAACTTGGGCGCCCAAAGGGCTGGTGACATTGGTGCGACATACTTGTCGAACATCTCCTCAGCCTCGGTCATCAGTCGGCCTAACGCCTCAGCGTCGCCACTGGCCATATACTGGGTGGCGCGCTCGACCACTTCATGGTTCCACTCACCCAGTGCCTTGTGCAGGTTCTGCTCGGCCTCGGTAGTAGCAAAGGGGTACGACTTGTTCAAGTCTTTCAGAATGCGGATGGTATCCTTCTCTGCACACAGGTCGGCAAAGACCCAATAGAGCGTCTTCTTGACATTCAGCGACTTAACCTCAATCTCGTCGCCGTCGAAGGTCATCAGATTGGGCTTTACACCAAAGGCACACGCCTGGTCAAGACGACCACAGCGCGACGACGTGCGCAACTCACCCAGATAGGCGATATTCATCTCGCCCAGCGTATTCAGGTTTAGTTTATATAATAAGTTGAATGCGCGCGCGACAAGCACACAGATAGCTGCCGACGACGACAGTCCGCTCTTCATGGGTAGTGTCATATCGGTAATCCTGATGCGCACACCACCTACCTTGTACCATTCCAGCATATACGACGCCACGCCGGCACAATAGCAGAAGAACGAGCCCGACTTAGCCACCGATTTCAGCTCCGCTTCATTCATGCTGCACGAGAAATCGTTCCACACATTACTGATTTCTGGAGCATCACTATGCAGTTCAAAGATGGACGATTTTTCCACCTCGGCATAGATACCCTGTTCGATACCCGTCACAATAGAGGCACCCGGCAAGATATCTGCATTCATCGTACGATAGTGACCAGCCCAGTCAGTATGTTCGCCAAACAGGCATAAGCGACCCGGAACAAAGAGTTTTATCATCTTTACAATAGTTTGTTATGTTAAAAACTTCCACAAAGATACAGTTTTTTCTGCACAAATGGCATTTTTTTTTGCTTTTTATTTGGTAAGATTGATATTTTTATATACTTTTGCAGCGATATAACAACAAAAGTTAACAACAAACCCTTTAAAAAACTACCGCCTATCGAGAAAACTCTACTTCATAAAAAGTAAAGAAAACGATATGAAGAATTATGCAAGCCAGTCCGACGAATCGTTGGCACTGCTTTACATAGGAGGAGACAATAGTGCGTTTGATGAGTTGTTAGCTCGTAATCAACAAAAGCTCTATACGTATATTATGTTCGTGGTCCGCGACCCCGAAATGGCTAACGACGTTTTCCAGGAGACGTTCGTGAAGGTTATCACCAAGCTGCAGGAAGGCAAATATACCGATTCCGGCAAATTCTCATTCTGGTTAACGCGCATTGCCCACAACATCATCATGGACAACTACCGCCAACAACGGTCAAGCCATATCGTGGAACCCACGGCAGACAATGACCTCAACAAACTGAGTGGTGACAGTCTGATGGACATCAATCGTGAGAACGAATATGTCAACACCCAGATTCTCTCAGATGTACGCCATCTGATGGATGCCCTGCCTGCTACCCAGCGCGAGGTGGTCTACATGCGCTATTATCAGGATCTGTCGTTTAAGGAGATTGCCGAGATGACGGGTGTCAGCATCAACACCTCCTTAGGCCGCATGCGCTACGCCCTGATTAACATGCGGCGTATGGCTAAGCAGCACCAAATTCAGCTGACATTAGACCAGTAAAACGTTATAATGCCCGCAATCCGCTAATACGCTCTTCAGGATTCTCAGAGCCAAAGACATAGCTGCCTGCTACCAGTACGTCGGCACCAGCCGCCACCAGTCGGGGAGCTGTTTCTGCCTGTACACCGCCGTCAATCTCTATCAGTGCCTTCGACCCGCTGTCGTCAATGAGTTTACGCAACCGCTTCACCTTGGCAATGGTATTCTCGATGAATACCTGTCCGCCAAAGCCAGGATTCACACTCATCAGTAGCACCATGTCTACGTCACCAATGATGTCTTCAAGCACCGATACTGGTGTTGCCGGATTCAGCGTCACACCAGCCTTCATGCCAGCGGCATGAATCTCCTGTATGGTACGATGCAGATGGGTACAAGCCTCAGCATGAACATTCATCATCATGGCTCCCAACTTAGCAGTTTGTTGAATATAGTGCTCTGGATGCACAATCATATAGTGCACATCCAATAGTTTCTTACACTTCTTGGCAACAGCCTCCAATACGGGGAAGCCAAACGAGATATTCGGTACGAAGACACCATCCATCACATCCAGATGGAGCCATTGTGCCTCACTGCGGTTGATCATCTCCAGATCCTTGTCGAGATGTAGGAAGTCAGCAGCAAGCAACGACGGAGAGACTATTGTAGCCATGATTATCCTTTTTTGTAGCGTTACACATTCTCGCAAACTGTTTGATAAACAGAATGGTCGACGGATTAGGTGTAAAATCTTCTTGGGTAAAATTTGTCATAGGCGAAACTGTTTATATTGTTTGTTATTAATGAAACGTACAGCTCGCCTATTTATTATTTCAAAAGAGAAATTTATTTTACGTGACAGTCACCCAACTGTTTCATACCGTTCAGAAAGTCGCGTGCCGACATGCGTTTCTTGCCTGCCAACTGCAGTTCCACTATCTCCAACCATTCATCGGCAGCAGCAATGAAGAACGTCTTTTGCTCTACAGAAATAGTTCCGACAGGCTGTTGAACGGGACGTCCCGTTTTGCGGGTCTTATAGATTTTCAGCACCGTGGTCTTTCCTGTAGCATCCAGTAACATTGTCCAAGCACCTGGATAGGGACTCAGTCCGCGAACAAAATCATATACCCTCTTGGCATTCATCGTCCAGTCAATCTCGCAGGTCTCCTTGAAAATCTTTGGAGCAGGCTTCATGGCTGAACCATCAAGGACGCTATCCTGAGGGATGCTGATAGGATGGCCGTCAGCAGCAATGATGGCTTCCAGGGTTTCGAGACACAACGCTGCACCCAGATGCATCAGACCATCGTAGACATATTCCACGTCGGCCTCGTCGGGTATGGCAAACGTCTTCTTTGCAATGATGCGTCCCGTGTCAATATCGTGATCGAGAAAGAATGTCGTTACCCCCGTCTCCGTTTCACCATTAATCACCGCCCAGTTGATGGGAGCAGCCCCACGATACTGAGGCAGTAAGGCGGCATGTACGTTAAATGTGCCGTATTCAGGCATGGCCCACACCACCTCGGGTAACATTCTGAAGGCTACTACCACCTGTAGGTTTGCCTCGTATGAACGTAGCTGTTCCACGAATGTCGGATCTTTCATCTTTTCCGGTTGCAACACGGGCAAACCATGCTCCAGCGCATATTTCTTCACTTCCGACGGCTGCATCTCCGTCTGATGTCTGCCCACGGGTTTGTCAGGCTGTGTCACTACAGCCACAACGTTATAGTCGTTCTCCACCAGCGCTTGCAGAGTCTCCACTGCAAACTCCGGCGTTCCCATAAAAACAATTCTAAGGTCGTTTTTCGTCATATTATTATTTCGTTATAGCGAAATCTCGAAACATCGAGATTTCGAAACTTCGTTCATTGATTAGTCTTGGCTGAAGTCATGTACCATTTTTCGATACATTTCATACATGCGGCGACGGGAGATATAGCCCTTCAAGTGGTTGTTGGTATCGATGACGGGCAACCACTCGGCCTGTGTTTCTTCAAAGACGCGCATCACCTTGGTCATAGGCGTCGAATCGCTTAGGGTTGCAGCAGGTTCTACCATCAGTTGAGAAGCCTTGAAATGATGATACAACTCCGTACGGAACACCACATGACGGATTTTTACCACGTTAATCTCACCCAGCAACGCCCCTGCCGGATCGGTAACAGGCAGCACACGATGGCGCGAACGGCTGATTTGGTTGACGATTTGTCCCAGTTCCATATCAGGTGCAACAGCCTGGAAGTCACGGTCAACAACAGAGTCGAGACTCATCAGCGTGAGCACAGCATGATCAGTATGGTGGGTCACAAGACGTCCCTGCTTAGCCAGTCGCATACCATAGATACTATGAGGCTCAAAGATATTGATGGTCAGGTAGCTCGACACGGCAACAATCATCAACGGCATAAACAGATTATAGCCACTGGTAATCTCAGCAATGAGGAAGATACCCGTCAGCGGAGCATGCATCACACCCGACATCACACCAGCCATACCCAACAGGGCGAAGTTCTTCTCAGGTACATAGACACCAATCTGGTGCATATTCCATAGTCGTGAGAAGAAGAAACCCGTAAAACAGCCAATAAACAGTGATGGAGCAAACGTACCACCACAGCCACCACCTCCGTTGGTCGCACTGGTTGCAAACACTTTCGTCAGCAGCACAAGACCTATATATATAATAAGGTATTCCGGATGGCCATAGAACAGCGACCCGTCGAGTATCTGATTCCAGTCGGCTTCTGTCTTTCCGTTCAGCAACAGGTTGATGCTGTGATAGCCCTCGCCATAAAGCGAAGGGAAGAGGAAGATAAGCGTACTCAGGATAGCACCACCGATAAGGAGTTTGACATAGGGTCTATCCTTGAAACGGGCAAACATATCCTCGCAGACAGTCATGGTACGGACAAAGTAGAGTGAGACGAATCCACACGTGACACCCAGCAGGATGCTGGCAGGTACACGCTCTACCGTCCAGTCGGAATCGAGATGGAATGAAAACAGCACCGCATTGCCGCTGAAAATATAGGTAAAACAGGTGGCTGTCACGCAACTGACCAAAATGGGCAACAGCGAGGCCATCGTCAGGTCAATCATCAGCACTTCAAGGGTAAATACCAATCCGGCAATAGGAGCCTTAAAGATGCCTGCAATAGCACCTGCGGCACCACAGCCCACAAGCGTCATCAGCGTCTTGTTGTCCATGCGGAAAAGTTTGCCCAGATTCGAACCGATGGCCGAACCCGTCAGCACGATAGGAGCCTCAGCACCCACAGAACCACCAAAGCCGATAGTGATGGCTGAGGCTATGACGCTGGACCACGTATTATGCCCCTTCAACCGTGAGCGATTCGACGAGATAGCATAGAGGATGCGTGTAATACCATGCGAGATATTGTCCTTGACGATATAACGGATAAAAAGCGACGTAAGCCAGATACCAATCACAGGATATACCAGATACAACCAGTTATAGGTATCGGCATGGAAACGTCCCGTCAACAGCGCCACGATCTGGTTTATCAGTCCATGGAGTACAAATGCCGCCACGGCCGACAACAGTCCCACAGCAAACGCCAGGATAAGTATGAACATCTTGTCGCTGACATTCTTGACACGCCATTCATGCAGTCGCTGTAGCCAATGTGGTCGGTTATCGTTCATTGCTTCACTCCTCTCTATTCACTTTCTAATAATCGTCACTTGTCCGTCGGGGCGCAGTCTGATGATGCTACTGGGCTGGTGGGGCTTATGCTCCTGTCGGCGTGCCCAGCATACATAGTCAACTTGTTCAATAATGCGAGGATCAATATCGCAATAGTTTTGTGCAGCAGGTTCGCCACTGATATTCGCAGATGTCGACACCAGGGCTTTTTGGAACCTATAGCATAATTCTTTAGAGAAAGGCTCGTCGGTGATGCGGATACCGATTGAGCCATCCTCGGCAATCAGGTTCGGAGCAAGGTTAATTGCACCGTCGAGAATCAGCGTGGTAGGTTTGACATCGCCTTCCTTCATACTGTCAATCAGTTGCCACGCTACGTCTGGCACATTGCGGATATAGCGCTGCATACGAGCATCGCTGTCGACCAGACAAATTAGTGCCTTCGAGTCGTCGCGCTGCTTAATCTCATAAACGCGCCTGACAGCCTCAGCATTCGTTGCATCACATCCAATGCCCCAAACAGTATCCGTCGGATAGAGAATGACCCCACCCTTTCGCAGCACTTCCACTGCCTTCTTGATATCTTCTTCCCGTGTCATTAGAACTCAGAGGTAAAGTGAAACTTGATATGTTTGAAGTCTTCCTGTGCCATACTGAGCACATAGCCAGAGTCAGCAAGGAACACATCCCTACCCTCCTTATCTTTCGCCATATACTGGTACTTGCGTTTCTTGAAATTCTCCAATTCCTGATCGTCGTCGCTCTCCACCCAGCAGGCTTTATAGAGGTGAACTGGTTCCCAACGGCACTTGGCGTTGTACTCGTTCTCCAAACGATACTGAATAACCTCGAACTGCAGTTGTCCCACAGTACCGATAATCTTACGGTTGTTAAACTGGTTGACGAACAACTGGGCCACACCCTCGTCCATCAACTGGTCAATACCCTTTTGTAGTTGCTTCGACTTCATCGGGTCGTCGTTTTCGATATACTTAAAGAGCTCTGGTGAGAACGAGGGCAGACCGCGGAAGTGTAGCTGTTCGCCCTCAGTCAGCGTATCGCCAATCTTGAACATGCCGCCAGTATCGGGCAGACCTACAATATCACCAGGCCAAGCCTCGTCGATGGTTGACTTGCGCTGAGCCATAAACTGTGTAGGCGAAGAGAAACGCAGCGTCTTGCCCTGACGAACATGCAGATAGGGCTGGTTGCGCTGGAATTTTCCGCTACACACCTTGCAGAAGGCGATACACGAACGGTGGTTGGGGTCGATATTGGCAGTAATCTTAAAGATAAACCCGGTGAATTTCTGCTCCTCGGGTTGCACCATTCGTTCCTCGGCCTTAGTGGGTTTGGGACTTGGAGCTATCTCGACGAAGCAGTCGAGCAACTCCTGAACGCCAAAGTTATTGAGGGCCGAGCCAAAGAATACGGGGGCTACCTCAGCAGAGCGGTAAGTCTCCACCTCGAACTCCGGATATACGCCATCCACCAGTTCCAAGTCTTCGCGGAGCTTGTTCGCATCGGTTTCCCCAACGCGCTTATCAAGGTCAGGGGAACCGACCTCCACACTTACCTTCTCTGTGACACGCTGCTTGTCAGGGGTAAACAGGTTGAGTTGCTGCTCGTAAATATTATAGACACCCTTGAACTTCGCACCTTGGTTGATAGGCCACGACAGCGGGCGTACCTTGATTTCCAACTCCTGCTCCAACTCGTCGAGCAAGTCAAACGGGTCGCGACCCTCACGGTCCATCTTATTGATGAAGATGATAACAGGGGTGTTGCGCATACGGCAGACATTCATCAACTTACGAGTCTGCGTCTCCACGCCCTTCGCACCATCCACGACGATAATCGCTGAGTCGACAGCCGTCAGCGTACGGTAGGTATCCTCAGCAAAATCCTGGTGACCAGGAGTATCGAGGATATTTACCTTGTATTCTATTTCTGAGCCTTCTGGTGTATAGTCGAACTCCATCACAGAGGTCGATACGGAGATACCACGCTGCTTTTCGATATCCATCCAGTCAGAGGTGGCAGTCTTCTTAATCTTGTTGTTCTTCACGGCGCCAGCCACCTGTATCTGTCCGCCAAAGAGCAGAAACTTCTCTGTCAGCGTGGTCTTACCGGCATCCGGGTGCGATATTATCGCAAATGTTCTTCTTCTTTCTATTTCCTGATTCATAATTTCTCAATACAATCTTTTAAGCTTTCTTCCCAATAGGGAATTTCTATATGATAGGTTTGCTTTATCTTCGTCTTATCAAGCACCGAATAGTGCGGACGGGCAGCTGGCGTGGGATATTCCTCCGTATGAAGCGGACGGACGTGGCATGTGGTAATGCCTGCCAACCGATGGATAGCCTTGGTGAAGTCGTACCACGAGATAACGCCCTCGTTGCTAAAGTGGTAGATGCCAGGCTCAACACCCTGATTAATGACGGCAAAAATAGCCACAGCCAGGTCGCGGGCATAGGTCGGAGTTCCTATCTGGTCGAAGATAACGCCCAACTCGGGTTTCTCCTTACCCAGACGTATCATGGTCTTCACGAAGTTATTGCCAAAGGTAGAGTACAACCATGCCGTACGGATAATCACCGAGCGCTCACAAAGTTTCTGAACGTTCAGTTCGCCCACAAGTTTAGTACGTCCGTAGACGCTGTTCGGACAGGTTTCCTCGTCTTCCTTGTAAGGGGTATGATTGGTTCCGTCAAACACATAGTCTGTAGAGATCTGTATCATCCAGCCGCCCCGCTGTCCTACGGCATGGGCAAGATAGGCAGGTGCCTCGGCATTCAGTTTTTGGCACAGCGCCTCGTTATTTTCTGCCTTATCAACAGCCGTATAGGCGGCACAATTGACGATACCATCTATCTGGTTCTCGTTGACAAAGGACTCAACAGCCTGTTGGTCGGTGATATCGAGCTCAGTTACATCAGTATTAAAATAGGTATGCTGGGGATTCTCCTTCTCCAGCAGTTGCATCTCGTTGCCCAATTGGCCGTTACAGCCAGTGATTAATATATTCATCTTACTCAAAGTTCAAACCTTCTTCCTTGTCTTTCTTATAATAGTCAGAGAGCATGCCCACAAGGGTGGTAATCTCCTTGACAGCAGCCTGGGTGTTAGCCGTAATCTCCTTCTTCTGCAATCGCAGCAGCATGGTACCATAAAGAGCATTAAAACACGTCTCCACCTCGTTTTCCTCCTTGTCGGCACCATGGTTGCGCAGCTCTACGATGTAGGGCAGCACCTTATAGTATTCAGCATTATAGAAAGGAAACTTTGGCGACGACAATAACTGAGCGTGTAGTTCCTGCAACTGCTGCATAGTGACCTTGTTGATCTGCAGGTGTCCCTGCTCACGGCAATCCTCCTGATTCATCATGCGTATCAGGTTACCAAACCAGTCGGCCTCTTCTTCTTTCTGCTCATCGCTATAGTCGAAGCGGTCTATGTATTCGTGACGAATACGACTGATGGAACAGCCAAAGGCACGTATCGTGTCTTCCACTTGCCACATATACAGCAGGTATTCGGCGATATTTGTCTTACGTAATTCTTGTGCTATAAACATTTTTTCCTATTTACTATTTACCTTTCAAAAGAACCTATACAGGTTCGTCACCGTACCAAAGAGCGACACAATGGAGAAGATGATTACAACGGCACCGATAATCTGGTTGATGATGCGGATTCCAGCATTGTCAAAGATGACGCGCAACTTGTCGACAAGCCACGAAAGGCCGTACCACCAAAGCAGGGCCCCACCGACGATACTGGTAAACCCGATGAGCATCTCGAACGGATGGTCGGGAATGACGAATGCAAACTGGGCAAACAGCGCCATAAACAGAAAGATGATCAGCGGATTGGAGAAGGTGACAAGAAAAGCGGTCCACGTGTTATACCACAAGGACCCCTTTTTCTGACCCGACTGGTGCATATTCTTCGTAGGGTCACTACGCCATGTAAAGATGCCAAAGGCCAACAGTAACACAGAACCGATAATCTGCAAGTAGAACTTGTTCTGGTCGTTGTTGATGAAATCCATCACGAAGGCCATACCAAATCCAGTCACTCCAGCATAGATGATATCACTAACGGCAGCACCTACACCTGTGGCCAGGCCAAAGAGACGTCCTTTATTTAGCGTACGCTGCACACAGAGCACGCCCACAGGCCCCATCGGCGCCGAGGCTATCATGCCTATCAGCATGCCTTTAAACACCAGGTCGACTATGTTAATATGTATAGGAAACGGCATATCGACTGCAAATTTACGAATTTTCCTTGATATACATCAGATTTTCTTCATAAAACTTTGAGTTATCATGCTTTTTTCATACCTTTGTAGCATTAAAACGCTTAATATCAACACTCAAAACATATTACTATTATGATAGAACAGCAAGGAATCAAGCCATACGTCATCGGCTTGGACTTAGGAGGAACCAACTCTGTATTCGGCATTGTCGACACTCGTGGCGAGATCAAGGCCACTACCGCCATCAAGACTGGCGGGTTTACTAGTGCAGAGGCCTATGTCAAATCGGCTACTGAAGCGCTCCAGCCAATTATCGAACAGGTGGGAGGCCTCGAAAAGATTAAAGCGATGGGCATTGGCGCGCCTAACGGCAATTACTACAATGGCACTATCGAGTTTGCCCCCAACCTGCCATGGGCCCACGACGGCATTGTTCCTCTAGCTAAAATGTTCAGCGAAAAACTTGGTGGCATCCCCGTGGCACTGACTAACGACGCCAATGCTGCCGCTCTGGGTGAAATGGTCTATGGCGTAGCCCGCGGTATGAAGAACTTCATCGTCATTACGCTGGGCACAGGTGTAGGCTCGGGAATCGTGGTTAACGGACAACTGCTTTATGGACACGATGGCTTCGCTGGTGAGTTGGGACACGTCACCATGGTACGTGGTGCCGAGGGACGTCCTTGCGGATGTGGCCGAACAGGCTGCCTTGAAGCCTATTGCTCGGCAACAGGTGTAGCACGTACTGCCCGTGAGTTGTTGGCTACCACCAACCAGCCCTCCATTCTTCGCGACATGAAGCCTGAAAACATCACGTCACTCGACGTGGCGATTGCTGCCGGCAAGGGCGACGCACTGGCTAAGGATATTTACGAGTTCACGGGCAAGATGCTAGGTGAGGCATGTGCAGACTTTGCCGCCTTCTCGTCACCAGAAGCTTTCATCTTCTTCGGAGGTATGGTAAAAGCTGGCGACTTGATTATGGATCCTATCAAAAAAGCCTACGACAAACACGTCATGAACATCTTTAAAGGCAAGGCTCAGTTCCTGGTCAGCGGTCTCGACGGAGCGTCGGCTGCCGTACTCGGAGCATCAGCCATTGGTTGGGAAATACAGTAACGAACTAAAAAGAGGTTGGTGCAGGACGCTACCAACCTCATCTTTTAATGATAAGTAGCGTAAAAAGAAAGTCTACGCAAATGCTTATCGGGGGCAAATTTAGATATTAATTTGATAAAAAGCAAATTTTCCTGCCACTTTTTTCGTTTTTCTGCGTTTTAACTGACTCCAACAACTGATGAAATACCGCATACTGACAGCGTTCACCCTACTGTTTCTGCTCGTTACAGGCTGTGAAAAGAGCATCGCTACTGACGAGGATGGCACCTCGGGTGGTGACACCCCGACAGCTGGCATCAGTGATGCCGACAAGCAGAACGCGCTGACTATCAGCCAGGCATGGGAAGTAGCCGATGGCACTGTTGTCTGCGTAAAGGGTTACTTGGTTGCCTCTACACAGCGTAGCATTCAGAATGCAATCTTCTCAGCACCGTTCGAAGGCACCACCGCTATAGTCTTAGCAGAAGAGCCAATCAAGGGTAGCGACTATTTGATAGACTACGACGACTTGTTTCCCGTCTGTCTGACAGATGCTTCCAAGGGTATTCGCAACAACTTCAATTTAGTTGACCATCCCGAATACTGGAATCACATGGTATATATAATAGGTACGCGTGCCGACTATCTGAGTATGGCGGGGCTAAAGAAAGTAACAGCAATAGAGGTTGGCGAAGCCTACCAAGCCGAAGAGCCCGATACACCGGAAACCCCAGACGATCCAGTAACACCAAACCCAGAGCCTGAGCCTGATGACCCTGTAACACCAGACAACCCCAATACACCCGATGACCCTGTAACACCCGATAATCCCACGCCAACGTCCGACGTACTGACAGTGGCGCAAGCCAAACTAGTATCAAACTACCAAACTATTACAGTAGAGGGATATATTGTCGGTGCTGCCTATGATGATGGCATCCAAATAACTAAATATTTCAGCAGTCCGTTTACAAGCAAATCTTCAATCTTACTTGCTGACAAACCAATAGATATCAACAAGACTCCTGAAGAACAATTCGACTTACAATCTTTCTCAGACATATTCCCTGTATGCCTCACGGGCAACAAAAAGATACAAGATGTACTCAATCTTAAAGAGCATCCTAATAATCAGAACATACGTGTTCAGATAAAAGGTGTCAAACAAGACTATCTTTGCACTAAGGGAATGAAAGATGTTGAGAGTTACAAAATCATTTCCCAGGAACCGTAGCCTGCTTGCGATATCCCATGCCTGTAACGTGGCAGATAAGTCGTCCTTCTTGATTGGTGACGCGCACCTCCATAGAGGGTATCTTATGATGGTCGCAGACGCAGGTAGCTTCTGCTGTCAGCACGTCGCCTTCCATAGCACTCGACACAAACATAATGCTGTTCTGGATGCCGAAGGTCAGCTGTCCGCCGTGGTTCATCAGTGCCGCAATAGCCAGATCGGCTAACGTAAACAAGGCACCACCCTGACACACATTGCCTCCATTGAGGTGGGCGTTAGTTACGGTCATCACCGCTATAGCATGATTATTGTCTACCTCTGTAATCTGACAGCCTGCCTGTGCAGCAAAGCGGTCGTTCTTATTCAACAATTCCTTGATACTCATATCGTCGTCGTTCAGTTTTACAGGCGGCAAAGGTACGAAAAATATCCGATTACGCAACCGTTTACATAACAAAATAATGTAAAAGCGGTGGCTGTTTCATTCTTTTTTGCTATCTTTGCACACAGAAACTACTTAAACGCAAATCAAAATGAAGAGAATCCTCCAGACAGTATTGCTTTGTCTCTGCATAGTAATGACAGCCCAGGCGAAGGGTTGGGACGAGCAGCAGTACCGCCAGATTGAGCAGAGCATCCGCCTGCCACAGTTCCCCGACAAGGCTTTTGTCATCACCAAATATGGTGCAAAGCCTGGCAATACTGCCGCAAAAAATCAGAAAGCAATACAGAAGGCTATCGACACCTGTTCAAAGAAAGGTGGCGGACGCGTCGTGGTACCTGCCGGACAGCACTTCCTCACAGCAGCCATCCAGCTGAAAAGCCACGTCAACCTTGTCGTTGAGGAGGGTGCTGTGCTGGAATTTGCTTTCGAACCCGAGCTCTACCCCATCGTTCCTACCCGTTGGGAGGGACTGGACTGCTGGAATCTCTCACCATTGATTTACGCCTACCAACAGAAAGACGTGGCCGTCACAGGTCGCGGTACCATCGATGGTGGTGGTTCGCGCGAGACTTGGTGGCCATGGGTCAGCGCCCCGAAGTTCGGCTTCAAGGAAGGGATGACCGTTCACCAGTGGAACGGCAGCCGTGCCCGCTTGCTGAAGGCTGCCGAGGACGGCATCGACATGGATGAGCGTCGCTTTGGTACGCAGGACGGACTGCGCCCGCAGATGATCAACTTCAACCAGTGCGAGGGCATTCTCATCGAGGACGTCACTTTGCTGCGCTCGCCGTTCTGGGTCATCCATCCACTGCTGTCGACAGACATCACAGTTCGTGGCGTCAAGATCAACAATGACGGTCCCAATGGTGACGGTTGTGACCCAGAGTCGTGTGACCGTGTACTTATCGAAAACTGCTATTTTAATACTGGCGACGACTGTATTGCCATCAAGTCGGCCCGCAACAACGACGGCCGCGAGGGCGGTCAGGGTCGCTATGCAGGCCGTCCATCGAAGAATATCATCATTCGCAACTGTGAGATGAAGAACGGTCACGGTGGTGTGGTCATCGGTTCGGAGATCAGCGGTGGCTGTCAGAACGTCTATGCAGAGAACTGCCGCATGGACTCTCCCTCACTGGACCGTGTGCTTCGCATAAAAACCAACTCCTGTCGCGGCGGCGTCATCGAGAACATCAACATGCGCAACATCACTGTTGGACAATGTAAGGAAGCCGTGCTGAAGATCAATACCGACTATGAGCCGCGCGAGGTATGCTGCCGAGGATTCAACCCCACAGTACGTAACGTATGGATGGAGAACGTAACCTGCCAGAAGTCTCGCTACGGTGTACTGGTGGTCGGAATGCCCGATGCCTGCCAAGTGTATGACGTCGACGTGAAAAATTGCCAGTTCAACGGTGTGGCCGAGGGTAACAAACTGACGGGTCAGTGGCGCGACATCCGCTTCGACAACCTGCAGATCAATGGTGCATTGGCACTGCTTGAGAAGCCCTACAAGCACTATTCGGAGTGGATGACCTATTCGGAGATGCAGCGTGTGCCGAAGTCATACCTGCTCGACTTCTCTAACACTCCCAAATGGAGCTATGTGATGGGTATCGAGCTGGAAGGTATGCTTGACACCTACCTGCGCTATGGCGGCGAGAAGATACGCCAGTACTGCCAGGAGTATACCGACACTATGATCTATACCGACGGCAACATCCGCGGATTCAATATCGAGGACTACAATCTGGACAATATCCGCACGGGCCATTTTGTGACCCGCATGTACCAGAAGTGGCCCGAGAAGAAAAACCTGCTGGCCATGCAACTGATGATGAAGCAACTGAAGAACCAGCCACGCACCGTGGTTGACAAGGTTTACTGGCATAAGGCTATCTACTCGTATCAGGTATGGCTCGACGGTATTTTCATGGGACTGCCGTTCTATACGATGACCGCCCGCGACCTGCTGCCACAGAAAGAGGCAAAGAAAATCTACGACGACGCTGTCAACCAGATCAGCATCACCTATCAACGCACCTTCGACCCGACGACGGGACTGAACCGCCACGCCTACGACGAGACACGCGACATGTTCTGGGCCGACAAAGAGACGGGACTGTCGCAGCACTGCTGGGGACGCGCTCAGGGCTGGTACTCGATGGCACTCATCGAACTGCTTGACGCACTGCCACAGGACTACAGCCGCAGAACGGAAGTCATAGAACTGCTACGTAAGGACCTCGACGCCGTCATCAAGTATCAGGACGAGAAAACCGGCCTGTGGTATCAGGTAATGGACCAGCCTGGGCGCGACGGTAACTATCTGGAATCCACCTGTTCCAGCATGTTCGCTTATGTACTGCTAAAAGCAAACCGCATGGGCTACTTAGGCGAGAAATACCGCGAGGCAGGCATCAAAGCCTACAAAGGAATCATCAACAACTTTATTCGCATCAATCCCGACAAGACCATCTCGCTGACACAGTGCTGCGAAGTGGCTGGCCTGGGCCCGGGACTGAGCGACAAAGTACGCAAGGCCGCCCCGAAGGTGAAGGAGAACCGTCGTCGCGACGGCTCATACGCCTACTACCTCTCTGAACCCATCCGCGACAACGACGCCAAGGGTGTCGGTCCGTTCCTCTGGGCTTCATTGGAGATGGAGCAGTTAGGCTATACGACCGACAGCGAGTATTGAAAAAGATAAGAAAGATGAAGAGAGGGCTTATATCTATCGCTGTTACCCTATTGTCGCTGACAGTAGCTGCTAACGACTATGACCAAGACAAGCCCTTTGGTTTCTGTACCCGTGCTTCACGCACTAATGCCGACAGTATTTACAACATTACTGGTGGAGGCTGTTACACCTATCCTGTACCCACTGATTTTTCCGGCAGTCTGACCATCCTCACGTCTGAAGGACCTGACGTGGATATGAAAGAAAAAATACGGAATAGCCTAAAGAACTACGAGGTCGTGATTCTCGATGGTTCCAAAGGTGACTTCTACGTATCAAGCAATGTTGTAAATACCAACAGCAACAGGACCGTTATAGGCATCAACAATGCCCGCATCTGTACCATCTGGAAGATAACGGACAAGATCAAGTCCTTACTTGACGCTGTGGGGGTTCCCCAGATGCGTACCAGCAGAGGGACAGGCAGCACTTTAGACAACGACCGGAGAGTAAGTGAAGAGGCAGAATACAATACACGCAAAATCATCCTGGAGATGACGGACGACAAAGACGAAAGATATCGTAGCTCGGGAGTCCTGACGATAAAGAACTGTCAGAACATCATCATCCGCAACATCTCCTTTGTTGGTCCGGGGGCTGTAGACGTGGGAGGTAGCGACCTTCTGACCTGCAACAATGCCAAGAACTGCTGGATAGACCATTGCGCCTTTACAGATGGCATGGACGGCAACTTCGACATCACGGCAAGTTCTGACTTCATTACCGTCAGCTGGTGTACGTTCAGCTATTCCGAACGTTCGTATATGCACCAGAACACCAATCTTGTCGGTTATAGTGACAGAGAGCCCAAAGGATTTCTGAACACCACTTTTGCCTTCAACTGGTGGGGAGCTGGCTGCAATCAACGCATGCCGATGGGACGTGTGGGCAAGATTCACATGCTGAACAACTACTTTACGAGTACTACTGCCAGCAACTGCATCAACCCACGCATCAGCTCTGAGTTTCTGATTGAAGGCAATTACTTCGACAAGGGAGTGAAAAGATACTATCGTCAGAACGATGCTACCGCCGTTACTTGGGCACCCAACAACTTCATTGCGGAGGCAAAAAAGTGCCCTGTATCATTAGGCGACACTGTTACAGTACCATACAACTACACTATTGCCCCCAACAGCGACGTGCCGTCAGTGGTAACAAAACATGCCGGGGCTACACTATACTAAGCAAATACAAAACAAAAAAATAGGAGATATGAAAAGAACATTATTTTCTGTATTAGTCTGTATATTGTCATTGTTGGCCATGGCTCAGGCGCCTGCTTTTCCTGGTGCAGAAGGACATGGACGCTATGCTACTGGTGGTCGCGGTGGCACTGTTCGCCACGTCACGAACCTTAGCGGAGAGGACATTGAAGGCTCGTTCCGCCGCGCCGTTGGCTACAAAAATAGTATTATTGTTTTTGATGTGGCTGGTGTTATTGAACTGAAAGGCGATGTCAGTTTTAAAGACAACATCACCATTCTTGGTCAAACGGCACCTGCACCAGGCATTACTTTACGTTATCGTACCATTCGTCCGGGTAACAACAACGTCATTCGCTTTATCCGTATTCGTAGAGGAGAAGAAAAAGATGTCAATGATGGTGCAGATGCCACATGGCAGACCAATGTCAAGAACCTTATTTTTGACCATTGTTCATTCTCTTGGTCTATTGACGAGATTGCCTCTTTTTACGACAATCGCAACTTCACCATGCAATGGTGTAGTCTTGGTGAAGCCCTAGCCAACCCCGGACACTCAAAAGGTGAACATAGCTACGGTGGCATCTGGGGCGGCAAGGAAGCATCCTTCCATCACAACTTCATAGCTCATGTCCAGAACCGTGCACCACGTTTCTGTGGCGCCCGCTATGCCAGTTCTAACTATGACAATACGAGGTATGCCAACCCCATACAGGCTGAAATCGTAGACTTCCGCAATTGTGTAATGTACAACTGGGGAACTGGTAATGGTTGCTATGGTGGTACAGGTGGTGGCCAGATAAACATCGTTAACAACTACTATAAGGCAGGACCCGCTACGGTATCGAAAACCCGAGTTACCCAGATTTCAGTAGCAACTAGCAGCAATGCCAGTGGATCTCCCTACATGGGGTATTGTTCACGCTATTACATCAATGGGAACTATGTGACAGCTGCTGGCAGCAATGCTGCCAACTACGACTGGAAAGGTGTAAAATATGATAGTGGAACGTCAGAGATTAATGGCGAGCAGTACTGTCCCGATGCTAACCACCTTTATGGTGACGGGGTTACTTATGTTCAGAATACCAGTGGAGTTGACTGTGTAAAGATTAAGATGGATAGTCCGGTGGCTACTGGTGAAGTAACCACTCATACCGCAGAAAAAGCTTACGAGAAAGTGCTCGATTATGTCGGAGCGTCTCTTTTCCGTGACAATGTCGACAAACGATATGTTAGGGAGGCAAATAATGGCACAACGACCTATACAGGCAGTGCTACTAAAACGGGCGATGGTCAAACTGTTACACACCACCCCGGCATCATTGACTTCGTAAAAGACCAAGGTGAATATACACTTGAGTCGACTATGCGTCCTTCATCTTTTGATGCTGACAAGGACGGAATGGCTGACGCTTGGGAACAGGCTAATGGAGGTAATCTCGACCCCAATGCATACACCCTTGACCCAAACGGATGGTACACTAACCTAGAAGTATATGCCAACAGCATCGTGGAAGATATTATGAAAGCTGAAAACGAAGATGCAATATCCGCTGTCAATGAACACTATCCTACATGTGTCAAAGTGGACATCAATCCACAGGAAGACCCATCAACTGGCGTAGCGGGGACTATTACGTGGCCATTCAATACTGGTGCAGAAGGACAGACTGCCACACTTAGCAGCATGGCCGAAACAGGCATAACAAGCACATCTATAACAGTTGGGGAACATTTAAAATATGTAGGTAAGAAGACTTCTGATATTGCTATGACAGGTTTCACCATCACAGACGAAACTACTGACTCAGAGGCTAAAGCCGAGAATGCAGTTAGTTTCAACTTTGTGATTAAAGAGGGATATAAGTTTACTCTAACAAATGTTTCGTTTTACGCTACACGCTTCGGAACAGACAAAGGGAAATTCTTATCGTATTTGCAGTATTCTGACAAATCAAAATACACTATTTGTGGAGAGACATGGGCATATAGAGAAAGCGGAAAGACATCCAGCAGCGACGATACGCCTACCCCTAAACACTCTACAGTAGACACTCCAGTCAACGATGCAAACACAATGACTGGCAGCAATACGCTTGTCATTCATCTTTACGAAATACCATACAACAAAAGCATGGGTCTGGCTAATATCGTTATCAGTGGTATGATCACCTCTCCCACCGGCATTTCGACGCCTGTCAGCTTCTCCCCAGCCCTCTCTACCGAGTACTACAACGTGGCGGGACAGAAGGTAGACAGCAATGCTAAAGGAATTGTCATTCTACGTCAGCGCATGGCTGACGGCACTACACAAACGAAGAAAGTATTCCGTTAACGACTATGAAACATCAACTAACAAAAACCTTAATCATTATCAGCATTTTAACCTTTGGCTGGTTGACGGCACAGGCCGCCGACATGTCAGAGGACTTCTCTTCGCTGGCGAAGGGGAGATACGGCAGTAACAATAAAGTAACCCTGTCAATACCTTCAGGCGACTGGGAGGCATTGAAGATGGAATTAAAGGAGAGCAATGGCGTCAAGCAGTTTACTTTCTCTAACGGTACGTCCTCCTACCTCATCACCCCTGCTCTCGACGATCCTGAAAAGATTTTCGTTGATTGGGGTTCTGGCGGCAACAACAAATTGACCATCATTTTTTCTATCAATGACGGTGCATGGCAAAAGCTAGCTGAGATTTCTTCAGGCGGTTCAGGCGCGAAGTCGTTTAGTGCCAAGACGGGACTTGACAACCAGACAAACGTCCGTTTCCGCTTTGTCGGCAGCTCCAGCAACACATATGTGTCGAAAGTAGTCATCAAGTCGGCCAATGTCACTCCTGTTGACCCCGATGACCCCACCTATATTACCGAGGGCACATGGGTACCTACAAAGCCTTTCCCGACAGCAACAAGGGAGATCTACATTGCGCCTGACGGCAACGACCAGACGGGCGATGGCACCATAGACAAACCGTGGTTCGACTTAGGCAAGGCCGTCAATGCAGCAACGCCCGGCACCCACATCATCTGTCGTGGTGGCACCTATCTGCAGAAGGTGCAGAGCGACGGCAAGTTCACCGTGCGTATCAAGACCAGCGGCACGGCTGATGCACCCATCGTCATCCGCTGCTACGATGGCGAGAAGCCCGTCTTCGACTTCAAGAATGGTCTGACCAACGAGCGTGTTGGTGAGCGTGGACTGACCATCACGGGCAACTACTGGTGGCTCTTCGGACTGCATATCACTCATGCCGCCGACAACGGCATCAAACTGGAAGGCTCGCACAACCGCATTGAGCGCTGTGAGTTCTCTTACAACCTTGATACCGGTCTGCAGTTAGGTTTTGGCCACAAGTTCAGCGACAGTTTCCCAGGCATCAGCGAGAACGATGGTTCCTATTGTGCCTACAACGACATCATCGACTGCGACTCGCACCATAACTGTGACTATGATGCCAACTACGGGAGTGATGCCGACGGCTTTGCCTGTAAGATGCACAACGGCAAAGGCAACCGCTTCATCCGCTGCCGTGCATGGCACAACAGCGACGACTCGTGGGACCTCTTCGAGACCGACTATGATGTCATCATCGCTGAGTGCTGGGCCTGGAAGGCTGGTGTCGCCAGTGACCATCTCTGGGTAAAAGACTATATCACCAAGAGTTCGTCGATGTCGTTCTCTGGCAACGGCAATGGCATCAAACTCGGTGGTAATGGTACTGGCGGCAGTTCAAAGGGCATCCACTATGTCTTCAACACCATCTCGTTTGGACATTACCAAGGCAGTTCGGTGAAGGGCTTTGACTGCAACAACCACAAGGGCGGTCACGTGCTGGTGGGCTGCCTGGCCTTCGACAACAGTTACGACTATATGTTCGAGAGTGGAGGCTCCAACGCCAACACCAAGTATTATAATAATGTGTGTCTTGGCAAGCAGGAAATCGATGTGGGCTATGACGACTACAATGCGCTGACTGCACCGATGTCGAAGAATGGCTGGACAAATCATCTTGTAACCGGCATCAGTGCTGACGACTATATCTCACTGGACGAAGACGACGCACTGCTGCCTCGCGACATCTATGGCGGACTACCCCGCCGTTTCGGACGCCTGACGGCTGACCCCGAGAATCGGCTTGTTGATGCCGGCAATGCCGACTTGGATAACGTCAACAACGTCTGGCAAGGGCTTGTTCAAGATTTCCCCTTCCTGGAGCGTACCATTACAGGCTCTGCCCGTGACCTCGGGCCCTATGAGCGACCAGCCAACACCACTGCCATCAAGTCTGTCAGTTTCTCCCCTGCCCTCGCTACTGAGTACTACAACGTGGCCGGACAGAAGGTCGGCAGCAATGCCCGCGGCATGGTGATTGTTCGCCAGCGCATGGCTGACGGAACGACACTGACCAGGAAAACAATGAAATAACCTGCATTTCCTACACTTGGTGCTGATTATCAACAAATTACGTTCAAATTTCCTACACTGAAAGTGACACTTTTCCTACACTGAAGCGGTGCGAGTTACAGTGCAACTTCAGTGTAGGAATCAGTGTAGGATTTTTCGTGTAAGTATCTGACTATCAATAGCAAGTGTAGGAAATGCAGGATTTCGACAACTGAAGTCGTACCTAAGCACTGTGAATCCTACACATTAACACTGTTAAAGCGTAGGATTGACATCGTCAAAGCTATGCATTGACTATGTGAAAACATAGTTTTGACGCGGTAAAAACATAGTTTTCAAAATGCACAGACGTAATCGTTTACGTGGCATTTAACAGAAAATTCACACTCCGAACGTCCGTTCTTCACATTTTTATTCGTAACTTTGCAAGGCTAATACATATCGGTTCAGACAAATCAAAATTTTTACTAACAATAAAAACTAATAACGCTTATGAAACAAAAACAACTCAAATTGTTTCTGGGATTATTCATGGCCTTGTTGGCTATGAGCCAGAACGCTTTGGCTGACTTCAAGGACTTTGCCGTCGATTTAACCAACGGCAACTTGCTGGAAGAAAGCGAAAAAGTACAATGGGGTACTATCAACGCTTTTGGAATAGCAGTAGATGCCGAAGGAAAAGTCAGTCGTGTAGCGGCTGATGCAGAAACTGCTGTTGCAGTCCTCAGCGGAAAATGGCATAGCGCTACATGCTGGGCCTCACTGAGTGTTACTGTAAAGGTTGACGGACCGGTAAAAGTAACTTGTGGCACACAGCCTTGGGACAACAAGGCCGTTACCATCATGAATGGAAGTGAAACAGTTGCTTCGTTTAGCAACAAAGGGACTTTGTGGACTTCAAGTGCACCCGAAAATGTAGTATCAGGCTACTACAAAGGCGCAGAGGCAACAACACTGACTATTGACGGTGGCGGTTACCCTACTTATATTGCCATTGCAACTGCTAATCCCTCAGAACTCAAAACTGAAGCGACCGTATCATTCGCACTTGGCGATGCTACTGGTATTGCACCAGCTTCTATCAAAGACGAAGTAGGTAAAAGTATTACACTGCCAAAGAACTATACCATGTATGTTGAGGGCAAGACACTCACAGCATGGAGTGACGGCACGAACAGCTATGCTCCAGGTACAGAATTTGTTGTCCCGGAGGCAGATATCGAGCTCCAGCCAGTATTCACCGACAATACTGTATCTTTGACCGACCGCACAGAGCCTGTAACCTTAAAGTGGAATTTCCGTCGCGACCTGGGTGCACCCATTGTTCAATGGCAGAATAGGAAAGGAGACGTTTGGGTTGCCCAGGCAGTAATAGGAGATAAGGCTATTGATGTCCCAATGACCGTCAACACGAATCCCGGCAAATTCAACAATGCCAACAACAACGACTGGATTCAAACAAATATTGGAACGTCCTTTACTATCCCTGCTTGCAAGGGGGCTACTGTCAGCATGGAAGGCTATGCCGAATTCAGCACAACAACCATTGATGGCCAAACAGACTACACGTCAGGTAAGACCGTCAATTATGAATTAGCAGGTAATTCAGAAACGATTGACATTGTCATTGGCACATCGCCTTCTAATAGCAACAAATCTGATTGCCAATACATGCGCTATATCCAGATTCTGCTTCCTGTAATCCAAAGTGCAGGCGGCGAATCTTTCGACAATGCTGACGCTTCTGTTGAATGGCCAATGCTTGATAATGGTAATGTAAGCCTTGAATCTAAGACTGTATCACCAGAATCAGCTATTTCCGTTGCTTCTCTTGAATACACACCTGCTGATGCAACTATTTCAACGGGGTCACGATCTAAAGATCCAGATAACGGATTAAAATTTGTAACTTTTAAGGGCAATAACGTAAAGCTACATTGGAATGTGAAACCTGCAAAAGGCCTGACTTTCACTCCTACTCAAATTAAAATGTACGTACAGCGTTTCGCAACCAACAAAGAGAATGGCGTTGTTGTATCAGCTAAAGTCGGCGACGGAGAAGAAACCTCATTGGGCACCTATACTGCACGACGTGCCAATTGGGATGATGCCGAAGAAAAAAAACAATTCAAATGGGATGCAATACCTGCAACTCTTGTCAACGAAATTGTCATCGACCTGACTGCTGAACAACAGACAGCTCTTACCTCTGGGGATGGCTTCGATTTATATGCAACTACAGGTCTTGCAGCCGACAAAGCAGGCGGTTTTTCCGATGTTCGCGTATATGGTAAGGTAAATGGTACTATTGTTGATGTTGAAAAATATACACTCGCAACGATTGCTTCTCCAGAAGCTGGCGGTAGTGTAACGAAGTATCCAAATTCTGACGAGTACGAAGACGGCACTGAGGTGACGCTCACCGCTACCGAAAACTTCGGCTACGACTTTGTAAACTGGACTAACGCTGCTGGCGAAGAGGTTTCAAAGGATGCTAAGTTCAAATATACCGTTACTGCCAACGAGACTTTGACTGCAAACTTCAAGCAGGTAGAAACCTACGAGTTGAAATACTCTGTTGACGGAACCAACAGCTATATGGTAACTGTAAGTCCTGCTCCCACAGTCGTTGACGGTAAAAACATGTATGAGGCTGGTAGCACCGTTGTGCTTACAGCAAACGAGTATGAGGGTCTGGTAACCTTCACCAACTGGAGCGATGGTGAAACTGGCAGCGAAAAGACCATCACGATGGATGAGAACAAGACGCTTACGGCAAACTACTCTGAAGCCGACATCATTGCCGGTTGGGACTTCTACAAGGCAGGCAATAACGGCCGCGTAGCCGACTTCGCCAGCGATGATAATACCGCTGCAGCTCTTAGCCTCGTCAAGACTGCCGACGGCACTACTGCTGGCTGGCTGGACAAGAGCACTGAGAAAGGCGGTGGCTATGAGAGCTTCAAGGGTGCTGCCGTTAGCTGGCAGAGCACTCCTGGTACCCACCACTGGCAGACCAAGATTAATGCCGAGGCCTTCAAAGACATCAAGGTTCAGTTCCAGATGCTCTACAACTACAACGCTTATCCAACCTACAACGCCGAGTATTCACTCGATGGTGAGGAATGGACTAAGTTTGGCGACATCACAATGGTGGGTGCCAAAGCTGTAGCCTCGTTCAGCGGAACGCTGCCCGCTGCAGCCAACAACCAGAGCGATCTGTACATCCGCATGATTGCCGACAAGACAAAGGAAGTAGTAGGAACAGCAGGCAACGATGGTATTACGCTGGCTATGTTCTTCATTACCGGTACGCAGCAGGCTGCTTACGACGAAGTGGCTCCTGCCCTCGTTTCATCAGTTCCTGCCAACAATGCTACAGGTGCTTCTGCAAACGGTAAGATTGTGCTGAACTTCAATAAGAAAGTGCAACTGGCCGAAGGTACAAAGGCAACCTTAGGCGAGCAGGAACTGACACCTGCCGTCAGCGGCAAAACCATTACATTCCAATATAAGGGTCTGGAATATGAAACCGCTTACACCTTTACCCTGCCAGCCAACAGCGTGAAGAACCTGTCGGATGTTGTACTCGAAGAGGCTATCACCATCAACTTCACAACGATGGCCCGTCCTACGGTGACAAAAGGTGAATACGATGCTGTCGTTGCTACTGCTGATGAACTGTTAGCCGCTATCACCGCAGCCAACAGCCGCGGCGACCAGAACACCCGCTACCGCATCTTCATCAAGAAAGGCAACTATACCATTCCTCTCTATGGAACTACGAAGAGCGTCAACGGCTACGATGTCAAGGAGTGTATCACCTTCATCACGGGTAAGAACATCTCGTTCATTGGTGAAAACCGAGACGAAGTCATCATCACCAACGGAATTGACAAGAACGAAACTTTCGCTGGCACCTATGGCACAACATCGAAATACGATGGTATCGGCAACAGCGATGTCTTCCAGATTAGTAACAATGCCAGCGGACTCTATTGGCAGGATCTGACCGTTGAAACCGGTATGGAAGACGGAACCGGTCGCGATATCGCCATCCAAGACAAGGGTACGAAGAACATCTACAAGAATGTTGCCTTGAGGGGTTACCAGGACACCTGGACTTCAAACAACGACAATGGCTTGTACTACTTCGAGGGTGGTTACCTACGCGGACGCACCGACTTTATGTGCGGTAAAGGTGACATATACTTTAATGAAGTGGAGCTGCGCCAGATTCAGGGAGGTTACGCTGCCGTACCTTCAAAGCCCGCTAAGATTGGTTGGGTGTTCAAAGGCTGTACTATCAACGGCGAGGCTTCACCTGCCGTAAAGGATGATAAAGGAAATATTATTCCTGCAGAAAAGGTTGACGGTAACTACACCCTCGGCCGTCCATGGGGTAAGGGCACTCCTACAGCCTACTTCATCGACACGAAGATGAACGTCATCCCTTCAGCTATCGGTTGGAGCGAGATGAGCGGCGGTTTCCCGAAGCAATTTGCTGAGTACAACTCCACCACGAAGACCGGTGCCGTCATAGGCCTGAGCGAACGTAAGAACACCTTCGATGCCTACGACGAGAAAAAGGAAGTCACCAACGAAACGACTGGAGAGAAGGAGACTGTCTATATCAACCGCCGCAACGAAACCAACGTTCCCGTGCTTACCGCCGAAGAGGCTGCTACCTACAGCAACAAGAGTCTGATGTTCGGTGATTGGGATCCGACACTGGCTACCGAGCAAGCTCCCGTTCCGACGAATGTAAAGATTAACGGTACGAAGCTGGCATGGGACGACAGCAACTATGCACTGTTGTTTGCCATTGTCAAAGACGGTCAGGTAATCGCCTTTACGACAGAAGCCGAGTATGACGTTGATGATGCTTCGGCAGAATATCGAGTACGTGCTGCCAACGAAATGGGTGGCATGAGCGAAGTTTCTGAAGTTGCTATTCCTGGTACTGTTGGCATCAACAACGTAAAGACAGCAGTCAACAACGTAAATGGCGAAATCTACAACCTCTCTGGCCAGCGTGTCAACAAGGCTACGAAGGGTCTGTACATCGTCAATGGCAAGAAAATGATTCTTAAGTAATCGCGTACCTTATTTATATATAGAGCGGACAGCCCCAGTGGTTGTCCGCTCTATTTTTCTTCAATTTTTCGTACGTCTCTGAGAGTATATCAAAAAAAATGTGTATATTTGCAGCATTATTACCGACCGTGAATCATACTTACTCCACAAAGAACGACAAATATGAGAAAGTCTATTTTACTAATGGCCACGGCAATGATTTGCCTCGGAGCCTCAGCACAGGAGAAACTCTTCAACAGTGCCAACGTACAATCGCCCGTCATCAACAACGACGGTACAGTGACCTTCAACCTCTTTGCCCCCAAGGCCGTCAAGGTGGAGGTGACTGGCGACTTCCTGCCCACCCAAACCATTGAGGTCCCAGGCTACGGGAAATATGATGCTCCAGGCGTAGCTGAACTTGTAGAGGGGAAAAACGGCATATGGAGCTACACCAGCGACAAGCTTGCCCCTGAGATGTACAGCTATACCTTTAATATCGACGGAATGACAGGCGTCAAAGACCCCGCCAACATCTACGTGAACCGCGACATTGTCTCGTTCACCAACATCTTCATCGTCAGCAACCAAAAAGGCGACAAAGGCGACTTGTATAAAGTGAACGAGGTTCCCCACGGCAATCTGTCGAAGGTATGGTACAACAGTCCTACGCTGAAGATGCAGCGCCGCATGACCATTTATACCCCTGCAGGTTACGACAAGGGTGGCAAGTACCCTGTGCTCTATCTGTTGCATGGTGCTGGAGGCGACGAGAACGCCTGGAGCGAATTAGGCCGTGCAGCCCAGATTCTCGACAACCTGATTGCTACAGGCAAGGCAAAGCCGATGATTGTGGTAATGCCCAATGGCAATCCGAACTGTCAGGCAGCCCCTGGCGAATGGTCGTTCGGCATGTACACCCCAGGTTTCCGTGATGCCGGCACTGGACCTACCACACCCGCCGTTGCTTCGATTCCTGAGAGTTTCATGGATATCGTCAACTATGTAGATGCCAACTACCGCACCATCAAGAGTCGTGCCGGACGTGCTGTCTGCGGTCTCTCCATGGGTGGCGGCCACACCTTTCATGTGAGTCTGCTCTACCCCACCACGTTCGACTACTACGGTCTCTTCTCTGCTGGCCTGCACCTCGGCAACCGTCAGATTATGCAAGGCTCCTTTGCCGACCAGATCAAAGCCGACCCCAACTTCGCCCAACAGTCAGCCAAACTCTTTGGCAGCAAGCCTAAGCTCTATTGGATTGCCATGGGTAAGACCGACTTCCTCTATCAGAGCTGCGTCGACCTACGCGCCTACTGGGACACCAAGAGCTATCCCTACCAGTATCTTGAGACAGATGGTGGACACATCTGGCGTAACTGGCGCATCTACCTGACGGAATTTGCACAGAAGATATTTAAATAACAGATAAGGCGGAAAGACGTAAACGTTTACGCAAGGAATTGTAAATAAAACTTTGGCTGTGTTAAGAGATATTACTACTTTTGCATCATAATATTATCTAATCATTTTAACTACTTTAATTTAAAACTACTAATTTTATGTCATTCAACATGAAGAGTATGCGTAGTGTACTTGTGCTGGCATTCCTGCTGTTTGTAGGTAGCCTCAGTGCACAGACCGTAAAGGTCACCGTGAAAGACTCTCAGGGCGAGGCAGTTATCGGCGCCAGCGTTATCGAACAAGGTACGCGCAACGGCGGTGTGACCGACTTCGACGGAATCTTCACTATCAAGTTAACGGCTGGAAAGCCTATCGTCGTCAGCTACATCGGCATGAAGGCTAAGACCATCAATGCCAAGAGCGACGTAACGGTTGTACTGGAAGACGACGCCACCACACTGCAAGAGGTGGTAGCCATCGGTTACGGTACGATGAAGCGTAAGGACCTGACGGGTTCTGTATCGTCAGTAACTGGTGAAAAGCTGGCTGGTGTACCTGTTTCGAACGTTGCTGAAGCCCTGCAGGGTAAGCTCTCGGGTGTAAACGTCATCGCACAGGACGGTCGACCAGGAGCCACGATGTCTATCCGCGTTCGTGGTGGCGGTTCTATCACCCAGTCAAACGAGCCTCTGTACATCGTTGACGGTATTGCCGTCAGCGGCATTGACGACATCCCAGCAGACCAGATTGAGTCAATCGACGTACTGAAGGACGCCTCGTCAACAGCTATCTATGGTGCACGCGGTGCCAACGGTGTTATCCTCGTGACTACCAAGAGTGCTAAGGAAGGTAAGGCTCAGATAAAGTACAACATGTACTATCAGATTAAGGCTAAGCCCAAAGTGCTTGAGCAGCAGAGTGCCTACGACTACGTCCGCAATTCATGGGAGTACATGACGGCTGTTGGAAAGGGTAACTTGGGCCGCTACTATGGGCTCGGTTCAGCTAACGGCAACCATCTGGAGGAGTATCACAACGTCTCTGGCCACAACTATATGGAAGACTTGTTTGAGACTGGCCACATGTGGAATCACGATCTTTCTATAAGCGGTGGTAATGACAAGACCAAGTACTTTGCAGGCGTCAACTTCAGCGACGATGCCGCCACGATGAAGAAGACGGGCTTCACCCGCTGGAGCGTTAACCTGAAGTTGCAACAGAAGATTACGAAAGACCTAACTCTGAACATCGACACCCGTTATGGTGAGTCGAAGACAGAGTTGAATAAGTTCTTCCAGAACACCCACAACAACACCTTTGTATATCCTTGGATGTTCAACATGATTGACAACCCACTGGGTAACGGTGCCAAGACCGACTTCGGCGAGGGTAACCTCTTTGCTGAAGATCAGTACAACCCTCTAGCAGTAGTTGATGACAACAGCTACCTGCGCAGGAGACAGCGCATCCGCTTGAACACCGCTCTGACTTGGAATATTATCAGCGGACTGACTGCCAAGACAGAACTCGGTGTATCGCGCAACTGGTCAAAGACAGAGACCTGGGCTGGTCCTAATACTGGCCGCGACCTCGTATCGGAGGCTAAGCTGGCTCAGGGCGATGGCTACAACGTATCATGGACGAATACGTTGAACTACGACTTCGCAGACCTGTTGAAGAGCGAAGACCACTCACTGAACGTACTGGTTGGTAACGAGATACTGGGCAGCCGCTCGAACACTTCTACCATCACTGGTACACAGTATCCAACCTCATGGGACAAGGAGACGGCCTTTGGTCAGATTCAGATGGCCCAGGACCGCAATAAGAGTAACTTCACCAACAACATTGGTGTTTCATCTCACACATTGTCATGGTTCGGCCGCGTCAACTACAACCTATTGGGTCGCTATATGTTCACTTTCACCATGCGTGCTGACGGTTCTTCTAAGTTTGCTGACGGCAAGCGCTGGGGTTACTTCCCTGCAGGTGCTATCGCATGGCGTATCTCCGACGAGCCGTTCCTGAAGGGAACCCAGAAGTGGCTGGACAACTTAAAGCTCCGCCTCTCTATCGGTACCTCTGGTAACGATGGCATCGACGCATCGGCCTTCATTGACGCATGGACCTCTACCCAGAACAAAACCGACGGTATGTACGGATACTCACTTGGTAACATCAAGGGTAATCCCGATCTGACCTGGGAGAAAACCATCTCTCGTAACATCGGTTTGGACTACAGCGTCCTCAATGGTAAGTTCAACGGTTCTATCGACCTCTACTGGAACACCACGAAAGACTGTCTGATGCTGATTCCTATCAACTCGAACAGTGGTTTCGACTTTCAGTTCCAGAATGCCGCCAAGACCTCTAACAAGGGTATTGAGTTCGCATTCAACTACAACATTATCCGCAAGGCGGACTTCGATCTGAATTTTGGTGTAACCTACAACTACAACGTTAACAAGGTAGAGAGCGTTCCTGCTGATGCCAACATGAACGGTTCGATGAGCTTTGCCTCAACATCAATGAACCCCCAGAAGCCATACGTCATCCGCGAGGGTGAGCCTGTCGGTTTGATTATGGGTTACAAGTCTGCTGGTTTCTATACCGTTGACGACTTCGACGATCCTGCCCTCCATGACGGTCAGTGGATACTGAAAGAAGGAGTTCCCGATTGTAACGTCTCGACCTATACCCACCAGTACAAGCTTGACACCAAGACCAAGCGTTCGGACACCAAGGCTGTTCAAAATGCATTCCCTGGCATGCCTAAGTATGAGGATACCAACGGCGATGGTATGATTAACAGCGACGATGCCACCATCATCGGCCGTATGGCTCCGAAGCATACCGGTGGATTCAACTTCAGCGGTCGCTACAAAGCCTTCGACTTCAACGCCAACTTCGCTTATCAGCTCGATGGCAAGGTATTCAATGCCAATGTTGCACGCAGCATACACAGCGGTAACGTAGACAAGTGGTCAGCCATGAGCCGCCTAAAGACTGATCTTGACAACCAATGGCGCATGTACGATATCGATGCCAATGGTGACTTGGTATTCGTTACAGATCCTGATGCTCTGCGCGCACTCAACGCCAATGCTCAATATGGTGTGCTGAGTTATGGCAAGAACGACGCTCCTGTGGTCAGCGATGACTATATCGAGAATGCTGCATTCTTGCGCCTGCAGTCAGTAACCATCGGCTACACCCTGCCTAAGAACCTGACCCAGAAGATTGGTATCAGCAACGCACGCATCTACTTCACCGGTGGTAACTTGTTCTGCATCACAGGCTACAAAGGTCTTGACCCAGACGTCAACACCGATGGTTCAATGGACGCTAGCTACTCTGGTTTCCCAACGCCCGGATTCGACTACAACTCTTATCCGCGTAGCCGTACCTATACCTTTGGTATGAATGTTACTTTCTAATACTTTCGAATACTATCAGCAATACTTAAAATGATTATAACAATGAGAAACAAGATATTAAGTATCGCACTTTGTACTGCAGGCATGATTGCTGTAAGTTCTTGTAGCGACTACCTTGAGACAAGTTCTCCATCGACCATCACATCAGAAGTGGCTGCAGCATCACTGTCAGGCTGTCAGACCACACTGGATGGTGCCTATACAAACTTCCATGCGGTTCTTAGAGACCAAATCTTTGCCAATGGTTTGTTCTACACGCTTGACGCTGCCGGCTCAGACATCGAGCGTCACGGCGGTGAGCAGAATGTAGGCCGTCTGCGCGCTGAGACATTCTACAATGGTGGCAACAGCGAGATTCTGTCTAACTTCTCTGTAGAGACCGACCTGGGTACTTCTGATGCAAAGACAGCTTACTCGCTGCTTTACCGCATCATCTCTACGATGAATGTACTCATCAACGGTATCACTGAAGACAAGATGGCCGACAACAACCATGGCGCAGAATACAAGAGTGTGTTAGCCCAAGCTATTCTCATGCGAGCAACCTGCTATCGCGAGCTCATCAAGTACTATGGTGACGTATTCCTCATCCACTCTTCAAGTGACGGAGTTGTTCCGTTCAGTTCCCGTCTGGACATCTATGACGAGCTGATTGAGCAGGTGAACAAGATAAAGGATAACGCTCCTGAGCTGACCAATGCCAACAAGAACAAGTTCACCCGTCAGTATGCCTATGCCCTGCTGGGCCGTCTCGCCATGGAGGCTGGTAGCTATCAAACTTATCGCCTGGATGTAACACCCGACACCCGTTTGGAGCGTCATCCTGACTACACCGATATCAATGGTGCTGCTTATGCCCGTTCTAAGGATTACAAGAAGTACTACGATACTGCCTACGACGCACTGAAGTGGGTAGCAGAGAATCCTGGAGCTGCTACGTTCGATGCCAACGACTACTCGACTTTCTTCACTGAGATGCACGCCATTGACGGTGGTTTTGCCAGTGAATCCATCTTTGAGGATGAAAACGTACAGAATGGTGGTGAGAACAGTGAGCGTCCTTACGCTATCGGTCGCCCTGCTACCAGTTCGAACAAGTATGGTGTCTGCAAGTCATACGGTCAGTGCCGCATCAACCCCGCTTTCTACTATGGTATCTTCGATCCTAAGGACAAGCGTCGCGACATCTCATGTGTAGTAACTGGTTCGTATCTGGCTGCTAAGAGCCAGCGCTCTGACTTGAAGGACTACGACGGTAAGGGCTGCTGCTACGAGGTCATCCTCGGTTTCGAGATGAAGACTGCTGCCGACGGTGCTGGTATCGCCTGCGGTAAGTGGGACGAGAACCGTCAGGTAAAACCCTATATCACTGCTCAGCGTCGTTCAGGTATCAATCATCCCTATCTGCGTCTCTCTGAAATCTATCTCGCATTGGCTGAGGCTTCCCTGCTGAAGAGCACTGTCGACCAAACAACTGCCGACCAGTACTACAACAAGACGCACCAGCGTGCCGGTCTGGGCACCAAGAGCGGTGTCACACTGGAGGATGTTGTCGACGAGCGTGGCTTCGAATATGCTGGTGAAGGTGACCGTCGTTGGACACTGATTCGTACCGGCTTCATTGGCAAGAAAGTGAAAGCTGTCAAGGAGTTGACCAAGAAGATGATTGATGGTCTGAAGGCCAATGGCTACTACACCTTCGCCAACAACAATACTATTGGTAACTACATCTACTACAAGGGTGTAGACCCCACATCTGCTGCCATGGGTAGCCAGGCTTCTCGTGTGACCGGTCCGACACCTGATGCCATGCTGGTGGGTGGCTACGAGCCTACTAACGACATCGAGGCAATGCAGTTCCCTGGTTGGCGTGGTCAGCATGACTGGGATTTATACAAGACTTACAAAAACGGCAAATTCCCTAACAGCAACATCGCCATCAAGGGCCTGTTCACCAACATCTCCACTACTCCCGAGGGTTACACTCAGAAGGAATGGGGTAAGAAACTGGTGGAAGTTGAAGAGTCGAACGGTTTCTATTACGAGGATCTCTTCAAGGGCTGGGACTTCAAGTCTGCTCCTATCTATCTCGTTCCCCTGTCACAAAACCACTTGATTGGTGGCTTCACCAACGGTTACGGCTTCAGAAGCACATTCTGATTGACAATCACTCTAAATAATCAAAAGGACACCCTTCGGGATGTCCTTTTTACGTTTCTATAAAATGTCTGCCGTACACCCATACAATCGTTTGCGGAAAAAATCAACAGATAATTTTGTAGTATTAAGAATAATTTGCTATCTTTGCAACCAAATAACATTTATTATTTATTAATTAAACTACTAATTATCTATGTCTATTAAAATGAAGAGTATCTTTCAGACAGTGCTACTGCTATGTCTGCTCTTAGTTGTAGGCAGCGTGAAAGCGCAGAATGTAACTAAGGGTACGGTGACAGATGCCAATGGCGATCCTGTCATCGGTGCTACCGTCATGGAAAAAGGCAATCAACAGAATGCCACAGTGACCGACTACGACGGTAACTTCTCTCTGAAGGTGTCGGGCAAGAACCCCATCGTGGTGTCGTACATCGGCATGAAGCCCAAGACCGTTGATATCAAGGGCAAGTCGCAGGTCAACGTTAAGTTGGAAGACGACAACACAGTACTTGAGGAGCTGGTGGTCATCGGCTATGGTGCAGTTAAGAAAAAGGACCTGACGGGTGCCGTAGCTACCGTCGGTAGTGATGCATTAACAGCTATTCCAGTGAATACCGCTGCAGAAGCACTTACTGGTAAGTTGGCTGGTGTAAACATCACCACTACTGAAGGTTCACCCGATGCTGACGTGACTATTCGAGTCCGTGGTGGTGGCTCTATCACCCAGTCTAATGACCCCCTTTATATTGTTGACGGTTTCCCCGTAGAGTCTATCTCGGACATCCCCGCCAGTGATATCGAGGACATCACAGTGTTGAAGGATGCTTCGTCAACGGCTATCTATGGTGCCCGTGGTGCCAATGGTGTTATCCTTGTTACTACAAAAAGCGGTAGCGAGGGTAAAGTAAAGGTTTCTTACAATGCTTTCTACAGCTGGAAGAAGATGGCAAAGAAACTCAACACTCTTTCATCTGGCGACTATGCCAAGTGGCAATATGAATTTGCACAACTCAGCGAGAAGACAGAGAAGTACAACACCTACATGGGTACGTTCGGAGACCTTGATCTTTGGAACAACCAGCCGACAACAAACTATCAAGACTTGGTTTATGGAAGAACAGGCCATACCTTTAACCATAACTTGAATATCAGCGGTGGTTCTGATGCCATAACATATGCCTTCGGCTATTCTCACATTAACGACAAGGCCATCATGGAGAATTCGTCATACAAGCGTGACAACTTCTCACTGAAACTGAACACTAAGCCTTCGAAGACCACACGTTTGGACTTCAGCGTCCGTTACTCTAACGTGAAAGTATATGGTGGTGGCGCCAGCGAAGTAAACAACACCAATACAACCCGTGACCGTTCGTTGCGCTATGCTGTACTCTATCAGCCGCTGCCTCTTGGTTCGTTAGGAGCAAGTCAGGATGACGATGAGGATCTGGGCAACAGTATGTATCACCCCATCACTCAGTTATACGACAACGACCGCCAGCAGGAACGCAAGACCTTCGACATGAATGGTAGCTTCCAGTGGGAAATCATCAAGAACCTGAAGGCAAAGACAGAATTCGGCTATCAGGACTATGACAACTACGACAAGCGTTTCTACGGCATGACCACATATTCCGTCCGCGATGGTAAGGACGCTGCCTATGGCAATGCTGGAAAGCCTGCAGCATCATTTGCCCAGACACAGCGCACCCGCTTCCGCAACACCAATACCATTTCTTATAACTTCAAGCAGCTTTTCGGCAAGAATAGCAAGCACACACTTGACGGTCTGCTGGGACATGAGTATGTAATCACCAAGAAACGTGTAAATACCGACCTGGTAGGTGGCTATCCCACTTTCTTCAATTCTGAAAAAGCTTGGAATCTGACTGCACAGGGAACGCCCGTTACAGAAGGTGGTATTGCAGACATCACCAGTCCAGAAGACAAACTGCTTTCTTTCTTCACTCGCTGGAACTATAACTACGACAGCAAGTACTATTTGACCTTCACCATGCGTGCCGACGGTTCTTCAAAATTCTCAAAGGACAATCGTTGGGGATACTTCCCCTCAGCGTCAATCGCATGGCGTGTTTCTTCAGAGCCTTTCATGAAATTCTCTCAGAAGTGGCTCGACGACTTGAAGCTGCGTTTCTCTCTCGGTACATCAGGTAACAACAATATTGACCCGGGCTACCTGAGTCAGGATTTCGTCTCTGCTTCTGTACAATTTATCAGCGGAGCATCTTCTTTCTTCGGCCCAACATCCCGTATGGCCAACCCTGACCTGAAGTGGGAGACAACGACAACTCGTAACATCGGTCTGGATTTCTCGCTCTTCGGCAGCAAACTGACCGGTAGCTTCGATTACTATTACAATACCACATCAGACCTGCTGATGGACTTCCCAATCGGTGGCGCATACGTATCACAGTATCGTAATATCGGTAAGACCTTGAATCAGGGTATTGAGTTCTCACTCTCATACAACATTGTCAATAAGAAGGATTGGGGATTGACCGTCAATGCCAACATTAGCCATAACAAGAATAAGATCAAGGAGCTGGGACGTGACGCCTTCACACAGGCATCGGCATGGAATCAGTCCGAGATTGGTGATGACTTCTATATTGAGGAGGGGCAGTCACTGGGACAGGTTTACGGTTTGTTAGCTGACGGCCGCTATACTACTGATGACTTCAAGGGTTACAATGAAACAACAGGAATGTGGGAACTGAAAGACGGCGTTATTGACGGTTCTGCAGTACTCGGCGGTAACAAGTATCTGCGTCCAGGTGCCATGAAGGTCGCTTCAGCAACACAGCACTGGGATGCTGCTCAAAACGCATGGGTATGGAACTCTACCGGCACCACAACGGATGCTAATGGCAATGTAGCAAACGGTAAGGTTACACGCGAGAATAAGGATAAGACCATTATCGGTAACACCATGCCGAAGTGGACAGGCGGTTTCGCCATTAACGCTCGTGCTTACGGTTTTGATCTGGCTGCCAACTTCACCTACTCTATTGGCAACGATGTCTACAACGCCAACAAGATTGAGTACACCACAGCTTACCGTAATGCGCAATTCTATAACATGATAGACATCATGGATGGAAGCAGCCGCTGGACAAACATCGACCCACAGACTGGTCTGATTTGTAATGATGCTGCCAGACTGAACGAAATCAATGCAGGTACCTCTATGTGGTCACCCTACATGAACAACTATACGCTCACCTCTTGGGCTATTGAGGATGGTTCATTCCTCCGTCTCTCGACCCTGACTCTTGGCTATACGCTGCCGAAGGCCATCACCAAGAAGGCTTATATTGAGAGTCTGCGTCTTTACTTCACCTGCAACAACGTATTCTGCATCACAGGCTACTCTGGTTACGACCCAGAAGTATCGACCATGCGTAAGAGCCCTCTTACACCGGGTGTAGACTACTCTGCATATCCTAAGAGCCGTCAGTTCGTAGTAGGTGTAAATCTTAACTTCTAATCAAACAAAGGAAAATATCAATATGAAAAAATATATTTCAATATCATTGATTGCTTTGGCTTTGGTGGGCATATCGTCTTGCGATATGGATACCATCAATCCATCTGCAATGGACTCAAGGCAGGTCTATACAACGCCTGAGCTAGCAGAACAAGCAGTATTGGCATCACTTGAGCCTCTCACAAATGATGGTGCTTTACGTCGTATCACCCGTTATGGCAGTGCAAACAATGACTGCGAATGGGAGAATGGTACTGATGCCACGAAGGATGGTACAGCAAAATTCAATGCCACAAACTACAACACCAGACCTGACAATACAGAATTGAACAAGATGAGTAGTAGTGCTAGTTCGAGTTATTATGCTCAACTTTACAAGTGCATTGAAAGAGCAACTATTGCCATTAACAATCTTGCTGCCAATATGGGTGACAACAACTCACTGCAGCAGCTTTATGGCGAGGCATTAACACTGCGCGCACTCTATTATTTTGAGTTGATTAAGTATTATGGTGACGTACCCATGCGTTTTGAGGAGACCACATCAGCAAATGTCTATCTGCCACGCACGTCACGTGATGATATTATCATCCGCCTGCTCGATGACCTGAAGATTGCTGAAGACTATGTTGCATGGCCTAATGCATCTAATTACACAAAGAGCACAGAACGCGTCAGCAAGTCGTTTACAAAGGGCCTGCGTGCACGTATTGCTCTGCATGCTTGCGGCTATGCCCTGCGTGACAACAATGGTACAGCCGACTTCTCTAAGAGCACCCGCGAGGAACTCTCTGAAAGCAAGATGATGCAGATTGTCAAGGATGAGTGTCTTGACGTTATCAACAACCATCCCAGCAAACTGGCTAGCCTTGACTTCAAGAAGAACTTTACGAATCTCTGTGAGGATGTAACGACAGCAGGTCTGGAGTCTCTCTGGGAATTCCCATTCTCTGACTCACGTGGCCAGTTCCTCTACGCTTACGCTCCCACGTATCAGGCAACAACTGCAACTAGTGCAAAAACTGTTAAAGTTGCTGGTGCAAAATATGGCGGTCAGATTTGTGTCATGCCTTCATTCTACTATACTTGGGACAAGCGCGACTCTCGTCGTGATATCACCTGCATGTTCTATGGCCAAACAGATGATGAAGCAACCATTGGCAAGGTTAACACGCTGTACTTTGGAAAGGTTCGCTACGAATGGATGAAGCGTACTACCACATCTCAAGACGATGGTGTCAATGTTCAGTTCATGCGTCTTGCCGACATCTACCTGATGGCAGCAGAGGCTATCAATGCACTTGACAACAATCAGACTAGCGCTTGGTCATATATGGAGCCTGTCGTAAAGCGTTCGTGCAGCAGCGCTTTGGTCAACGAGCTCAAGACAAAGTATACCGCTTCACAGACGGCCTTCCAAGAGGGTATCGTTGAACAGCGCGGCTATGAGTTCGCTGGTGAGATGATTCGTAAGTTCGACCTCATTCGCTGGGGTATCATCGATGAAAAGATTGCTGAGACAAAGGCAATGATGACTCGCTTGCAGAACCGCACAGGGGAGTTCAATGACCTTCCTGAGAAGATTTACTACAAAGTCAACGAGGACAAGAGCAGCATGACGATTTATGGCAAGGAGCATGGTGAGACAGATGCCGGTGCGCCAACAGGCGGCTGGACAAGTACCTCATGGCTAACAAAAGATGATAGCCCTATCATCACCACTGACAACATCAATGGTATTTGCGTGGTTACTAGTCCAAAGCTGCATTGTCTCTGGCCTATTCCCGCAGCCGTTATCTCTGCAGACCTTAGTGGACAACTTAACAATCACTACCTCGGTTTCTAAAATTTAAATAAGCAATGACTATGAATATCAAGAATATTTTGATGACAGCCGTGTGCTGCTTTACTGCGATGGCATTCACAGCTTGCAGTGACAATGGCGACGAGGTAAAATCACTGACGTTTAGCCGTAACTTTACGCCAACAGATTTTAAACTTCAAGTGACAAATACCTCTTCTACAACGGGAGCTACTGTATCGTTCGGTTTCGTATGGGGAACTCCTGGCAATCCTGAAAAGTATATGTTCGAGATTTATGAGGGTGAAGAAATCGCTGAAGACGCTACACCCGTAGCTACACTTTATCCCGCCAAGGCAGGAACTAAAGACGACCCCTATCTCGTTAGTGTTGCAGACAACAATCTGTTGGCTGGTACCTATATCGCTCGCATCAAAGCGGTAGGCAACAACATGACGGACTCTTATTGGGCAGTGTTGGAGAAATCCTTCAAAGTAAAAGAAGGCGGTAGTCCTGCACCGCAGGAGCAGACTGCTAGTCTGACATTCGCAGCTGGTGACGCTGTAGCAGCAAGCTACTCTGTTGGATGCTTGACCATCAACATCAACAATTCTGGAAGCAAGATTAGCATTGATGGCAACACAGCATACTTTGGTGACGCTACCAAGTATACAAAGTACGAAGCACGAATGAAGACTGGTGGCAAATCTGGTTCCGCTAATGGTATTACAATTGTTTCGACAGGTACTGGTAAAGTTACTATCGCACTACGAACAGGTTCTTCAAGCAGTGTTCGTTCTGTAAATATTACCAAGGAAGGTGAAGAAATAGCATCGTTCGCAGCAGACGAATCTAATGTTCAGGTTGAGATAGAAGGCGAGGCACAGCCTGTTAAGGTCTACAAGAACTTTGAGTTCAACGTCACTCCAGGAACATATGAAGTTAACTATCCCGATGGATCTGTCAACTTCTATGGATTCGAAGTTACCTATACAGATGGTGAAGGTGGCGGTGATGAGCCTACAGGTGCTACAGGTACTGAGGGTAGCGTCAACTTTGGCGAAGCTGCTGCAACAGTTACTGATGGTCAGGTATTCACGTTTGGAAGTGCGTCCATCAAGGTCAACAATAGTGGAAGTAAGTATGCTATTGATTTGAATACCGCCTATTTCGGTGATGCGACCACTCAGACAAAATTTGTCAGCCGCATGAAGTCGGGTGCCAAGTCAAGTGACACGAATGGTATCACACTCACACTTGAGGCTAAAGGAACCGTCACTATAGCTATGCGCACTGGTTCCAACAGTGCTACCCGTGCATTTAACATCCTTGATTCCACAGGTGCTTCTGTTCAGAATTGGTCTGTTGGCGAGGCTAATATCACAAGCGGTGTTACGATTGAAGGTGAGGCTGAACCTAAGAACGTATACAGTTATTACACAGTCACACTGGAAGCCGGCACTTACTCGTTCTCATACGACGGTAGCGTTAACTTCTACGGTTTCAGTTATGAACCAGCTAAATAAGTAAGAAGATAACAATCATATTTAGAAGACTTCCCGCGTTTGCGGGAAGTTTTTTTATGTTTACTTGGCAGATTGGAAAATAGTTCGTAACTTTGTAACCTGCAAAACCAACAAACTTAAGATATGAAGAGTCTACGCAAATCATTATTCCTATTAACATTAATACTACCACTCACAGCGTGTGGCGGAGAAGACAGCAACAGTGGAAACAGCGGAGGAGGAGGGAACGGCCCAAATACCTTACCTAAGCATACTGCCGCTCGTTCGCTGGCATTCCCTGGCGCCGACGGTGGGGCAAGCGCCATCACCGGTGGTGCTGGTGGAAGCGTATATATCGTCACCAGCCTGGCCGATGACTACAGCACTGGTACACTCCGCAGCGCACTAAGCAGCGACAATCGTACAATTGTCTTTGCCGTAGGTGGACAGATAAATTTGACAAGTCAATTAAAAATCAACAAATCAAATATTACCATTGCCGGCCAGTCGGCTCCTGGTGATGGTATCACCATTGCCGGTTTTCCCGTAACTATCAGTGGTAAAAACATTATTATGCGCTACCTGCGCATCAGAATGGGCGACCTCCAGAAGGACAAATACACCATTAGCAGCGACGAGGTCAGTCCTGATCCAGATGCCTTGGGAGCAAAGGATGCCAGTAACATTCTGATTGACCACTGTTCCATTTCGTGGTGTGTCGACGAGTGTGCCTCGTTCTCACGTGTCGAGAACTTCACGATGCAGTACTGCATCATCTCAGAGAGTATGCGCGAGTCCTTCCATCCCAAAGGCAAACATGGATATGGCGGCATCTGGGGTGGAAAGAACGCCAGTTACCACCACAACCTGCTGGCTCACCACGACTCACGTAATCCACGCTTCGACCACCAATATGTGGGGCACACCTGTCTAGGACCCATAGACTATATTAATAATGTGGTGTACAACTGGGGCAGCAATAGCACCTACGGCGGTGAGACGGCTTCGGAAAGCGATTTGTTCCATATTAACATGATAGGCAACTACTATAAGCCAGGTCCCAGCACAGGAAGTGGCTGTAAGAACCGCCTAATGCAGTTAACCTCGATATGTGAGAACTGTAACAAACACGTTGGAAAGACGGGGCAAAGCACGGCCTATCCTGCCAAAATCTACATTGAAGGAAACATGGTCAACGGCAGTGCGGCTACGTGGAGCAGCAACATCCAGCAGGAGTCGAAGGAGACGCGCAACACTAAGAGTATGGCCATGCTCTCCAGCCGCTGGACAGAGGGGCTGACAGCATTGAATTTCACGGAATCAGCAGATAAAGCTTACGAGAGCGTTCTCAACTTTGCTGGCGCTTCGCTGAAACGTGATGCTGTCGATAAGCGCGTCATCAACGATGTCAAGAACGGCACAGGTTCGCTCATCAATTCGCAAGAGGACGTCGGCGGCTTCCCCACCCTCAGTGGTGGTACTGCCATTACAGATACCGACAAAGACGGTATGCCTGATGATTGGGAGATAGCCCAGATGGCAGCTCTGGGCGTGACGGGAAAAGCCGTTAGTGAATTTTCACCGTCGGCCTATAACTTGACGGCCCAGTACACCAATCTGGAGGTCTACCTGAACTCTCTGGTTACCGGCACCTTCCCTGCTGGAGCAAAGGCAACGGAAATTAAATAAGATACAATAAAAAATGAAAGGCGGGTGGTTACAGTGAACTGATTAACCACCCGAGATACATCAAATAGAGGGCCACGAGTAAGGCGCCTTCCCAACGCTCCACGGTATAACGGGTGCGGGAGAACAGCCATACAAGGGCTACCGACAAAAGCATCACTGCCATATCGATGGTGGTGATGCCTTCTATCTGCAGTGGACTGATGGTTGCCGTGAGTCCGAGTATCAGCAGGATATTGAAGACGTTTGAGCCAATGACGTTACCAATAGCTATGGCCGACTGGCCCTTGCGGGCTGCAACGACGCTGGTAGCCAGTTCAGGCAGGCTTGTTCCGCCAGCCACAACCGTCAGACCAACCACACCCTCGCTGATACCCAAGGCGTAGGCCACACTTGAGGCAGAATCAACAAAGAGGTTACTGCCCACAACCAGCATGGCCAGACCGCCCAGCACATACAGCACGCTCAGCATGGGGCGCAACTGTTGGGGGTCGCCGACGACGGCTGCAGCCTGTCCGTTTTTAGCCTGCGACAGCGTATAGGCCATAAAGGCCACAAAGCCTGCCAATAGCAGCAAGCCATCGAAACGTCCCAAGAAACTGTTAAGAGCCAACAGCATCAGCAACACGGAAGCCCCCACGGAGAATGGGATGTCTTTCTTCACCGTACTGCGACTGATGGTCATGGGTGCGACCATTGCCGCACAGCCCACAATGAGCATGCAGTTCATGGTGTTCGACCCCACTACGTTGCCCACAGCCAAGTCGGGCGTACCCTTCAAGGCCGACACCATGCTGACAAACAACTCAGGGGCCGACGTTCCTGCCGCTACAATGGTCAGACCAATGATAATCTCAGGGACGTTCATCCGTCGGGCCAATGCCGAGGCTCCTTCCGTCAAGCGGTCAGCGCCGTACAGCACCATAGTCACGCCAAGTACGATTAAGAAAATGTCTAATAGCATGTATTATTCATCAAAGTCAAAGTCATCGTCAAAGAAGTCACCTTCCAGTGCCGGCCCCACGAACTCGTCCAGTGCGCGACGTTCCTTTTTCGTTGGACGACCTGTACCACGCTGACGGTTCACGAAGCCGCTGATGCGGTTCATCTCCAGCAACTCATACTGGTCAGGCGTTGTCACGTTCTCATAGACCTCGGGAATGAGTTTCGCCCCTACCCTTTGCTCAATAGTCTTCAGTATTTTGAACGAATAGGTCACCGGCGGCTTGCGCACGCTGACCACCTCCCCCACCTTCACCATGCGCGAAGGCTTGACATTGACGCCCTGAATGGTGACACGACCATTCTTGATAGCATCGGCAGCTATCGAGCGCGTCTTGAAGATGCGCGCAGCCCAAAGCCACTTATCGATTCTTGCATCGTTCATTTCCCCTTACCCAATTTGTTATATTGGTTCATCGTGATGTCGATACCCGCCAAGACAAAACTCTTGATGATGTCGACAGCCACATTGATGGCAGGCTGGAGTTTCTCCATCTCCTCCAACGGAAAACGACTGAGCACATGGTCTATCTGCATACCCATCGGATAGTCGTTGCCAATACCCATCCGCAGACGGGCATATTGCTGACCGATGAGCTGCTGGATGTGTCCCAAGCCATTATGCCCACCGTTCGACCCACTGGCCTTCAGACGGAACTGTCCCACAGGAATGGCCACATCGTCGCTCACCACCAACAAACAGCTCTGGTCGATATTCTCCTGATTTAACCAGTAACGCACAGCATTGCCGCTTAGATTCATATACGTGGTAGGTTTGAGCAAGAAAACCTTCCTACCCTTCAGCATTGTCTCGCCCACAAAGCCATAACGCTTATCGGCAAAAACGATATTGGACGCCTTAGCAAAAGCGTCCAATACCATAAATCCTGTGTTGTGGCGGGTCTCGGCGTACTCATCACCAGGGTTACCCAAGCCTACAATCAAGTACTTGTCCATAATTACTCAGCGGCAGCAGCCTCAGCAGCAGCCGAACGAGAAGCACGAGTAGCCTTCACAGAGCAAACGATAACCTCCTTAGAAGTAGCAATCTCCAGGCCCTCGAAGCTCAGCGAACCAACCTTGATGGCCTTACCCAGCTGCAGATCAGTAACGTCGATGTCCAGCTTCTCAGGAATCTGCTTGTAGGGAGCCTTCACGTCAATCTTACGGATTGACAAGTTCAGACGACCACCATCGCGAACACCCTGAGCGTGACCAGTGAGGTTCACGGGGATACCAACGGTAATAGCCTTGGTCTCATTGATCTCGAAGAAGTCAGCGTGCAGCAGAGCATCAGTTGTGGGGTGGAACTGCAGCTCCTTGATGATAGCCTTGTGCTCCTTACCATCGATGTTCAGGTTTACTACATATACGTGGGGAGTGTAGACAGCCTTGCGGAGCTCAGCCATAGAAGCTGAGAAAGCAAATGCCTCGGGCAGACCGTTCTCACCCTTCTTCTCACCATACAGATTGCAGGGTACCAGACCCTCCTTACGAAGCAGCTTTGAGGCCTTCTTGCCTGTGTCGGTGCGCTTCTGACCGTTTACGTTAATCTCTTTCATAATTAATAATGTGTTACTCTAAAATTAAGTTGTTTGTGCTTAATTCACCATCACACGATGCGAAAAGCGGCTGCAAAGGTACGAATAAGTGCGCACAAAACCAAAAAAAAGCAAAAGTTTTTTGTATAATCGAGGAATTATTTGTACTTTTGCATCCGATAAGAGTATCGAAACATGCCATTTAGAGAGAATTATGATTAACAGAGAACTCATTAGGACCAAGATAGTCCAGTTAACCTACGCGTACTATCAAAACGGAAACAAGAACATTGATTCGGCAGAAAAGGAGTTGTTATTCAGCCTGTCGAAGGCCTATGACCTTTATAACTATTTGCTTTCGCTCATTGTCGGCATCACTCACGAGTCGCGCCGCCATCTGGAAGTAGCACAATCGCGTGCCCAGCGCGAAGGTGCGGCTATGCCTTCTCAGAAGTTTGCCTACAACCGCTTTGCTATGCAGTTGGAGGAAAATCGCATGCTGAACGAATTTATGGAGACTCAGAAGAAGGACTGGAAGGACCAGCCCGAGTTTCTGAAGAAGATATACACACAGATTGCCGACAGCCAGATATACAAAGACTACATGGAGTCGACCGACGACAGCTATGCTGCCGACCGCGAACTGTGGCGTAAGCTGTATCGCACACTCATCGAGAACAATAGCAATCTGGATGCCCTGCTGGAAGAGCAGAGTCTCTATTGGAATGACGACAAGGAGATTGTCGACACCTTCGTGGTAAAAACCATCAAGCGCTTCGACGAAAAGAACAAGGCCAATCAAGAGTTGTTGCCCGAATACGACAGCGAAGAAGACCGCGAATTCGCCCGCAAGCTGTTCCGTGCCTCCATCATGAATGCCGACGAGTACCAGCACTACATGAGTGAAGCCTCGCGCAACTGGGATTTTTCACGTTTGGCCTATATGGATATCGTCATCATGCAGATCGCCATTGCCGAGATGCTCAACTTCCCCAGCATCCCCGTCAACGTAACCATCAATGAGTTTGTTGAGATTGCCAAGCTCTACTCCACCCCCCAGAGTGGCGGCTATATCAATGGTATGCTCGACGCCATTGCGCGCCACCTCATCAGCACAGGCAAGATGCTGAAACACATGGAGAAAAGATAACTCGAAACATCGAAATAATAACAATAAAATCAAATGACACAGATTATTCTCGCCGCGCAGGCCGCCCAAGGCGGTGGCGGCATGACCAGTTTCCTGCTGATGATGGTAGCCATCTTTGCCATCATGTATTTCTTTATGATTCGTCCACAGCAGAAACGACAGAAAGAGATTCAGAACTTCCAGAACACCCTGACAGAAGGTACGCAGGTAGTGACTGGCGGTGGCATCTATGGTACGGTCAAGAAGATAGACCTAGCCAACGGTATCATCGAGGTAAAGATTGCCGACGGTGTAGTCATCAAGGTCGACAAAGGCTATGTCTATAAGGATATGGCCAGCACACCGATGCAGAAATAGTTGATAGTTGACTGTCGAAGAGGAGGATGGGCATTAAGCGCATATTCATCACTATCAGGAATTTCTTGTTCAGCAATGTGAACAAGCAATTCCTGGTATTTTTGTTCTTCCTCTTTCTGTCAGGTATCTTCTGGCTGATCATCACACTCAACGAGAGCTATGAACATGAGGTTGGCATTCCTGTCCGCATCGTCGGAGTACCCAAGAATGTGGTGCTCACCTCACCGTCTGAAGACACCATCAGTATCATGGTAAGCGACAAGGGGTGGGTCCTCATGTCTTACCTCTATGGCGACAAGCTCAAAAATGTCACCATTCCGTTCCGCACCTACGACCATGGTGGTGGCATCGGCAATGTGGCCAGCAGCGACTTACGTCGGCTCGTCGAGCAAAACCTTGTGGTCTCGTCGCGCGTCACGGCCATCAAACCCGAACGGCTACAATTCCATTATAATAATGGTGAGTGCAAGCGTGTTCCCATACGCTGGGCGGGCCGCGTCATTCCCGACCAACTCTACTTTATTTCGCAGGTCGAGTATCAGCCCGACAGCGTCGATGTCTATGCCTCACCGGAAAAACTGGAGAACATCCGTGCCGTCTATAGTGAACAGCTGAACTATGTTAACTTCCGCGATACGCTGACGGTGGAGTGCCGACTGGCCCATGAGGCCGACGTCAAGGTGGTGCCTGAACGTGCCCGCATCCTGTTCCATACTGACGTGCTCACCGAAGAAGATATAAGCGGCATACCCATCAAGTGTCTGAATCTGCCTGCGGGCAAAGTGTTACGCACCTTCCCCGCCAAGGCGAAGGTTCACTTTGTGGCAGGCGTCAGCCAGCTGCGCACCTTGCGCCCTGAAGACTTTACGGTGGTTGCTGACTACCGCGAGATAGAACAGGGACAAAAAGACAAGTGTAACATCTACCTGCGCCATGTCCCACAAGGTGTCAGCCGCGCCACTCTCAGCGTCAGTCAGGTAGACTACGTCATCGAAGAGGAATGAAGACGGGTATCACGGGAGGAATAGGCGCTGGCAAGAGCTATGTCTGCGGACTACTCAAGGCTCGCGGTATTGAGGTCTACGACTGCGACCAGGCTGCCAAGCGGCTCATGCGTAATTCTGCCGACATTCGTCAACAGCTCACCACCATTATTGGTGCCGACGCCTATATTGACGGAGTACCCAACAAGGCCGCCATTGCCCGTTTTCTGCTACAGAGCGACGTCAACGCTCACGCTATCGACGCCATCGTGCATCCTGCCGTCTTCCGCGACTTCGAACAGAGCGGCATGCTATGGATGGAGAGCGCCATACTCTATGAGTCGGGCATCGACCGCCTGGTCGACCGCGTCATAGTAGTTACTGCACCATTGGACATACGTATCTGGCGCATCACCCAGCGCGACGGCATCACGGCCGACAAAGCGCTGGAGTGGATTCACCGCCAATGGCCTCAGGACGAGTTGCTGCGACGAGCCGACTACGAGATCATCAACGACGGCGAGGCCGACCTCGAGGCACAACTTGAGCAATTATTAAAATGAGACTTCGAAATAACGAAACAAATTATTAGTATATGAAAGAAACCATTTTAGCTATCTCCGGCAAGCCCGGACTTTACAAGCTCGTCACACGAGCTAACAACAGCCTGATTGTCGAGGCTCTCGACAACACCCATCGCCGTATGCCCGCTTTCGGCAGCGACCGTATCACTTCTCTGGCCGACGTGGCCATGTTTACCGAGACCGACGACGTTCCCTTGATGCAAGTGCTCGCCTCCATGCGCGACCTGGAGCAGGGCAAAGTGTCAAGCGTAGACTTCAAAAAGGCCACTCCTAAGGAGTTGCACGAATATTTCTCAAAGGTACTGCCCGAGTGGGATCAGGACCGCGTACAGAACTCTCACATCAAGAAGCTCATCCAGTGGTACAACATCCTCATCAAAGCCGGCATTACCGACTTCGAGGAAGAGATGGCTCCTACAGAGGGCGACAACATCGACGACAGAAAATAAAAGCGGCGACATACAACGCCAGTAAAATAATAAATCCCGCTCGGCTTGAGCGGGATTTTTATTGTTCTTACATTCTGCCTGGGCCTCCGAAGCCGCCACCAGGACGACCACCTCCGAAGCCACCTCCACCGAAGCCGCCACGACCGCCGCCAGGGCCACCAGGACCACCGCCACGATTGCCTCGGCCACCACCGAAGCCAAAGCCACCACGATTGCCACGACCGCCGAAGATGTTCGTACGATAGATAACGTGCAGCATAGCGTAGTTAGTAATAGCATTGTATTCCGTATCGCTGCGCTCAGTGGCAGAGAGAATACTGCTAATAGTAGACTGCTTACGCAGAATATCATAGAACTGCAGAGATATTGTCAGCGCATTACCCTTGAGGAATGACTGCGACAACTGGGCATTCCAAATCAGCTCATTGGTATTCATTGACGCATCTTTATAACCACGACGGCTGTTCATATTCATGTTCGTCGACAATGCCGTACCCCAAGGAGCATTAATTCCGATCATACCACCATAGGAGAACTGCCAGGTATCGAGATTGTTAGTTTCCTGCAACTCACTACGTCTCTTCGTGAAGTTTAAAGAGCCGTTCAACTCCACCTCAAACCATGAGTTACGATAGCTGAGAGCCAGACGCTCACCAATACCCAGCGCCTTGGTTACACTCTCCTCGGAAAGGCCCTTTTCACCAACGCTAACGAAACCTACATTATGGTTGTAGCTGAGGTTTGTTGATGTATTCAGATTGAAGTAAGCAGCAGAGTCAAGAGCAGTACTGAACATCAGGAAGAGGTTGCTGTTCCAGTTACCATTGACATTCTCAGGTCTTGTCATCGTCTTACCGGTGCTCTCATCCAACAAGGTTGTCTTGCTGCTGACAGAGTTACTCGTCATCGAGAAGTTCAGGAAGGCACCGATTGACTGCTGATGCTTCTGGAAGTAGTCGTTATAATTCAAACGGAAGTTATGAGTAAACGAAGGCTTCAATCCAGGATTACCACGACGGATTGCCAAGGGATTGCTATCGTCTATGATATCCAGCAGGTCGCTGATAGACGGCTGACGAGTGTTAGCACGATAGTTGAATCTCAACTGGCTAACCTGTGATTTCTTCCAACGGAAGTCAAGTGTAGGAGCGAAGTTCGTCACTGTGCGAACAGTATCGGCATGAATGCCCTGATAGTCCTGAACGTAATGTGACTTCTGAGGAACGACTTGAACACCGACATTGAATGTGAAAGAATTACGGATGATTCGCAACATCACTTCGGCCGTATGCGTATAGTTCTTATATTCTGAGAAACGGCTCTGATTAGGATCAAGATATTCATCCAGCGGATTAGTCAAACGTGCCAGATAGTTATCCCATCCACGATATGAAGTCTCCAAGCCGCTAAAATCTGTATTTCCCAAATCATAGGTCTGACGATCGCTCTTCTGGTAGTTATAGCCAAAAGTATAGCTGAACTGCAGATAAGTACGACGCATAATTGGTTCACTATAGCTGAAACGGGCACTATAACTATAGTTGTCTGTAGGTGTCAGGCTCCAACGGTTCGTCTGAATCTCCTGCCCTGCAGACAGCATCTCTATGATGTTATTTGTGAGCGACTTGCTCATGCCCTTACTCCAGTTTCCATTCAACTGCACGGTAATGTTACGGCCATAGTCATTTAGTTTTCTGTTAAACTGCAACATACCGCCCACATTCTTTGTGTCGCTATAGCTGATACTGTTCTGATACTGATGGTTCTTGACAAGCAGAGGGTCAATCTTTGCAATATCTGCCAACGGATCTGTTACATACTTAAAAGGATCTTCAGAGAAGGTAGCACTCTCACCGGTCTGGTCGCCATCGTTGCTATTGTAACGGAAGTTCGGACGGAACATGATGTTTGTCATTGAGTCAGGAGTCCATTCCAGTCGCATACGAGCGTCCCATCCGTTTGAACGGGTAAAGTTCTTATTCCAGCTATTTCCGAACTGTGACAGGCTAGAACTGAAGAAGTTCTCAGAGTTTGTCTTAGAGACAGCGTCACCATCGTTGTGGTTCCAACGTACACTACCATCGAGTACCAGCTTACCAGTATTCTCATAGTTAAAGTTCAGACCAAGCATCTTTGTAGCTGTCAGACCTTGACGGCCCATACCAAAACGGCCACCGCCACCGCCAAAACCCATATCATTCACGTTGTTGGCACTGGCCATCAACATCACGGTAGATTTATCCTTCATCCATCCGTTGAAAGTACGGGCAGAATATCTGCTTTTAGTACCGATGCCTACGTCATTATTTGTCATGAAGCCCCTATTCATACCCGGCTTAATGCCGAAGTCGAGCACCGTCTGCTCTTCACCGTCTTCGATACCACTGATACGAGCAAGGTCACTCTGCTGATCGTATGCTTTGATGCGGTCGATGATGTTACTTGGCAGATTTTTCATGGCGGTCTTCGTGTCACCCGTCATAAACTCCTTACCGTCGACCATTATCTTCTTGACCTCCTTACCATTAATTTTAATGGTTCCGTCATCACTGACCTCAGCTCCCGGCAGGCGCTTCACCAGCTCTTCAACGACAGAGCCCTCTGGCGTACGGAATGCAGCGGCATTATATACAAAGGTGTCGGCCTTAAGCGTCACCTTGGCAGCCTGACCGGTCACCGTAGCACCCTTCAGCATGATGGCGTCGGGTTTCAGCGACACCGTACCCAGCGCGACATCCTTGTCACCCTCCATTTTCACACGCTTAGTGAAGGTCTTAAAGCCCACACACGTCACTTGCACAATGTAGTTACCTGCCTTGGGGGCTTTTACGCGAAAACGTCCGTCCAAGTCGGTTACGGCACCCGTGACAAGAGAACTGTCTGCACGCAGCAACCTGACAGTCGTCTGGGCTATCGGCTCCTGCGAGTCGCTTTCTATTACTTGTCCTGTCACGTGGCTTTGTGCCATGGCCACCAGAACGGTCATCAGTAGAACAGTTGACAATAAATAGCGTTTCATCATCTTTTTTTTTGAAATATATCTTTATGTTTTTTGTTGGTTACCCGTTTATGTAGGGAGTCTACGCTCTTAATAATGTGCAAAAGTACGAAAAGTTTAAAGAAAAAAATATTTTTTTATGATTAAATCCACTTTTCTTCGCATTTTTTGTCCTGATTCCGTTTATTTTGTTTAAATTTGCACCCCGAAATCAGCATGGAACAACAGAAAGTCATATTCTCCGACCAGCTGCAGTCGACCATCAACCAGGCCATTGCCGACTGTCCGCACGACCGGCTCTTCGTACTCACCGACGAGACGACCAGCCGACTCTGCCTGCCCGTCATAGCCGGCTACGAGTCGATGGCTGGTGTATATCCCATCGTTATTTCTGCTACCGACCAGCATAAAAATCTGGAGTCGCTCTCACATGTGTGGAGCGAACTGCAGCAGCACGGTGCCACGCGCCATTCGCTCCTGGTCAATCTGGGTGGCGGCATGGTGACCGACCTCGGCGGCTTTGCTGCCAGCACGTTTAAGCGCGGACTGCACTTTATCAACATCCCCACTACCCTGCTGGCCATGGTCGATGCCAGCGTAGGTGGCAAGACGGGCATCAACTTTGGCGGTCTGAAAAACGAGATCGGTGTCTTCCGCAATGCCGACAGCGTCATTCTCGACACCACATTCCTCAAGACCCTTGACCGCGAGAACCTACTCTCAGGCTATGCCGAGATGCTGAAGCACGCCCTCATCGACTGTGAAGACCATTGGGCAGAAATCCTAGGAAACCTAGAGCATCTGGAATGTATAGATTATCTAGAGAAGCTAACCGTTTTAGTTGCACGAAGCGTCGCCGTCAAGCAGCGCATCGTCACGGAAGATCCTACAGAGCGTGGACTGCGCAAGGCGCTGAACCTCGGTCATACCGCCGGCCATGCCTTCGAGTCGCTGGCGCTGGAGCGCACTCCCATCCTTCACGGCTATGCCGTAGCCTACGGACTGGTCGTCGAACTCTACCTGTCGCACATGAAGACCGGCTTCCCTGCCGACCGTCTGCGCCAGACCGTACAATTTATTAAGCAACACTACGGACGCATGACCATCACCTGCGACGACTATCCGCAGCTCCTGCAGCTCATGCGCCACGACAAGAAAAACGTCGGTGCCGACATCAACTTCACCCTACTCGGTGGCATTGGTGACATACGCATCAACCAGACGGCTACCGACGACGAGATACAAGAGGCGCTCGACTTCTACCGCGAGTACTGATGCGAGCGTCACACCAGAGAACAACTACTACCTATTAATTTTACTAATAACCAACAGATGGGCCTATCCGTGAGGACAGGCCCATCAACTCTTTTTATACTATAATCCTTGTGCTGGTTGTTATTCTGGACGCTGGCCACCAGGACGATGACCCATGCCATGACCACCGTGACCGAAGCCACCAGGACGCGGACCGTGACGGAATTGCTTCTGATATTTCTCAAACTGCTCAGCGGTGAGTATCCCCTTCAGCTTCTCGTTATACTCGCGGCGACGCTCCATCTGCTTCTGCATCTCGGCACGCTGCTCCTCGGTCAGCTGCGGACGCTCGGGGCGCTGCTGTGTGGCACCCGTCTGGCCGTCAGCCTGTGGACGCGGAGGACGCTGGCCACCCATGCGTGGACCACGGTTCACGTCCTGATACTCTTTCTGCAGCGCCAGCACCTTCGTCTTCTGCTCAGCCGTCAGCGAGAGGTCTGTTGCCATCTTCTCCGTCATCTCCTCTGGCGTCAACTGTTTCGGAGCCTTGCGCTCACCATTGTTACCGTTCTCGTTCTGTGCCATCATGGCTGTCATCGACAGCAGGGCCACCATTGTTAGAAAAATCTTTTTCATTTTTGTGTCTGTTTATGTTAGTGAATAATTGTTGTTTGTCTGACCGACATCTATAAGACGACACAAACCACAGAAAGTTTAAACGCCCCCCTCATCTTTCAGCGAACTCCCATTTTTCTTCAGCGAACGGACATGTTCCTCCCACTCATACAAATTCCCGCCCTTGGCATAGTTTTCTTTTAATTATTCAAATATTCAAATATTCATTTATGACAGGAAGGTTTTTAAGGTCGACGAAGTCAAGGTTTTCGCAAGTTTATGTATCAGGGCTTGATGAGGTAGATAGGGTAATGATTTTGAATGGAATGAATATGTACATAGTATATGTATTAAATTATTATATATTATTATATATTATAATATATAATAATATATAATAATTCTATAATACAGGTTTTGAGCAATCACAAAACCTTGAACTGCGTTCGAGTTTTTCCTCGCCATGGCATAGCTCAAGTAGTACACTTGGCTCTGCTCATGGCTTACGGAAAACCTTCCTGTCGTATTTGAATAAATGAATAAATGAATATTTGGATACCAAAAATAGGGTGGGCTGCAGCTTTGTTTAATTTATTGGCCAGCGGTCCGGAACGATGGTGGTGCAGGTTTGCAATCGAGGATGTGGCACTTTGTGACCTCCGATGTGGCACTCTGTGGGCCTGTAGGTGGCACTTTGCGAACAACAAACTTGGAGGCGGCGAAGCACAAAACGGCAGGAAGACAATCAAAACCCTATGTTTAACTATTATTACGATTATGGCAGAAAATGTAAACCTGAAGCTCCCGTATGTGCTCCTTGCTGATAAGTGCTCTGGGCAAACGTCAAGAGCGTACTGGATACAAAACAAATTCCTTTGTTTTTATTTCCGAGATAACATCTGGGCCATTCGTGCGGCCTCAGCACGGGCAGGTTTGCCTGTAGCGGTGAAGGGCAACTGGTCGACGGAGAGCACATAGCGAGGCACCCAATAAGGTGGCAACACACGGCGACACGTGGCCTGCACATCGGCCAGCACGGCGGGATCGGTAGCGGTAGTCAGCAGCACGACGGCTTCGCCCAAACAACTGTCGGACACCTTGGTAATTAAATAAGGTACATGTGCGTGTCCGCGCAAAAGTCGCTCGACCTCTTCGATGTGTATCTTGACGCCTCCTGAACAGATAACGTTGTCCTTGCGACCAAGGATGCGGAAGCGCCCGTCTTCAATAACGGCGATATCGTTGGTCACCAACGGGCCCTCGTGAACAGCGGGAGCATCAATGACCAGACAGCCCTCGGCAGTCAGGCTAATGGTGACACCCTCGAAGGGCGTATACCAGTCAGAGCAATCAGGACCGTTCAGCCGGCGCAGGGCGATGTGCGACAGCGTCTCGGTCATGCCGTAGGTGCTGTATATCTGATTGGGTAAACCAACCAGAGCGTCGGCCAGCGCATCGTCGATGGCACCGCCGCCAATGATGAGATGGCGAATCTGCATCAGCCGCTCGCGTCCCTCGTCAGTCTGCAAGAGATGATACACCTGCATGGGAACCATCGCAGCGAAATCCACATCACCTTCCCACGACGGACATCCGCAGGGCTCCACCGTTATAAGCCTCAGCCCACACGTCAACGCACGTACCACCATCATCTTGCCAGCAATATAGTCGAGGGGCAGACAGAGCAGGGCGCTATCGCCAGGCTTCAGACCCAGAAAACGGCAAGTGATACGAGCAGAAGCCTCCATGCGCTGCTTCTCGACGAGCATGGGTTTGGGAGCACCTGTCGACCCACTGGTATGTACCTTGACAAAAGGGCTGTCGCTATGCCACTCGGCTAAGAATTGCTGGAGATCCATAGGCGGTCGCCGCGTATTTCCAGCGGCATGGGAATATTGTCGGTAAATAGCTGGCCGGTACCCAGCCCCTGCGGCATAGAGATGTGGTCGCCATAGACATCGCTACAGAACTGGGCAATGGCGTTCAGGCCGATGTTGCTCTCGAGGGCAGAGGTAATCCACGAGCCGATACCCATCTCACGCGCTGTGGCTATCCACTCGCGACAACCCATCATACCACCATGCAGCGAGGGCTTGAGAATGATATAGCGCGGCTTGATAATATTCAGCATGTGGTGCTTCATCTCTGGGTCGTTGACGCCAATGAGCTCTTCGTCGAGGGCGATGGGGAGGGGTGACTCACGACAGAGCTCGGCCATATAGGCCCACTGGCCCTGACGGATGGGTTGCTCGATGGAGTGAATCTGGTATTGTGACAGCAGCTCGAGCTTGTACAGGGCCTCCTCGTAAGGGAACGCACCATTGGCATCCAGCCTCAACTCCACTTCGTGGAACGAGAAACGCTCTCTGATGCGTTTGACAAGGTCTAACTCCTGGTCGAAGTCAATGGCTCCTATCTTCAGCTTCACGCAATGGAAACCTTTCTCAAGCTTCTCTTCTAAACGTCCAAGCATCTCGTCGTAACGCCCCATCCACACCAGTCCATTGATAGGGATGCCTACTTCGCCACGACTGAACGGTGTGTTGAATAAGAGGTGAGAGGATAGTGAAGAGCCATGAGAGGCTTTTAGTGACAATAAAGCAGTCTCGAGTCCGAAGAGCATGGAGGGATAGTCGCGCAAGTCTTCGTAGGGTATCTCGTCCGTACGTTCCACCTCGTCGCAGAAGCCACGCAACACTTGCTCATAATTCGGTATGTCGTCGCAAGACAGTTGGGGCAATGGGGCACATTCGCCCACACCTTCATACTGGCCATCAGACAGATGAACCAGCCATATCTTACGCGTGGTATACACCCCGCGGCTCGTTCCTGCCGGCTGCTTGAAATGGAGCATGCGCTCCTCAATTGCTGTCTTCATGGAATCTGCGGATATTTATCGAAATCGGGCTTACGCTTCTCGAGGAACGCCTTGCCACCCTCCTGGGCCTCGTCGAGGAAGTAGTAGAGCATGGTGGCGTCGCCAGCCAACTGCTGGATGCCTGCCTGTCCGTCGAGTTCGGCATTCAGGCCGGCCTTGATCATGCGCAGGGCGATAGGCGAGCGTAGCATCATCTCCTCGGCCCAACGGACGCACTCGTCCTCGAGTTCTGCAAGGGGTACGACCTTGTTGACCATTCCCATGTCAAGTGCCTCCTGGGCGGAATACTGGCGACAGAGGAACCATATCTCGCGGGCTTTCTTCTGTCCCACGATACGGGCCAGATAACTGGAGCCGAAGCCGGCGTCGAACGAGCCCACCTTCGGACCGGTCTGTCCGAAGATGGCATTCTCGCTGGCTATCGTCAGGTCGCACACCAAGTGGAGCACGTGGCCACCACCAATGGCATAGCCGTTGACCATTGCAATGACGGGCTTGGGCAGACGACGAATCTGCATCTGCACGTCGAGCACCGACAGACGGGGCACGCCCTCGTCGTCGATATAGCCGCCTCGACCCTTCACATGCATGTCGCCACCCGAACAGAAGGCATGCTTCACATCCTCCAGCCGCTGACCTTCAGGCACGTCACTCATGGCTCCCGTCAGCAGCACCACACGGATGCGCTGCAGTTCACGGCAGAGCGCAAAGGCCTGACTCAGCTCCAACGTCGTCTTCGGTGTAAAGGCGTTGCGGTAGCGTGGGCGGTTAATGGTAATCTTGGCAATACCGTTATACTCTTCGAAGAGAATTTCTTCGAACTTCCTAATCTCTTTCCATTGTCTTTGTTCCATACGTTTTCACATTTTGGTGCAAAATTACAAATAATTTCTTAATTCTTAATTCTTAATTCTTAATTTATTCGTATCTTTGAGACAGGTCTCGAAGATACTATCGTTCGGAAAAACAAAGAAAAATGTTTTTTCCTTTGTTTTTCTCTTACTTATTCGTATCTTTGCAGTCGAAACACCTACGACTATGTTACAGATCCGCTGCAAGAACAACAACACGACCAAGAGCTTTCCAGAAGGAACGTCCCTGCTGGACGTCTATCAAGAGTTTGCCGACGAGATAAAACTACCCTACCCTGTGGTGTCGGCAAAAGTGAATAACGCCTCAGAAGGCCTGAAGTTCAGACTCTATCAGAATCGTGACGTCGAATTTCTGGATGCCCGCGAAGGCAGCGGCCACCGAGCCTATGTGCGCTCGTTGTGCTTTGTGCTTTATAAGGCTACGCAGGACGTCTTCCCAGGTTCAAAGTTGTTTATCGAGCACACCATCTCGCGCGGATACTATTGTAACTTCAAGAAGAAAAACATGGAGCCGCTGGCCGAAGGCGACGTGGAGCGTATCGCCGAACGCATGAGGGAGATTGTAGGACTGGACATGCCCTTCCGCCGCAATGAAGCCACCAACGAAGAGGCCATACGCGTATTCTCAGAGCGCGGATTTACCGATAAAGTAAAACTGCTCGAAACCAGCGGACAGATCTATAGCGACTACTACACGCTGGGCGACACCGCCGACTACTACTACGGACCGCTGGTGCCCTCGGCTGGCTATCTGAAAGTGTTTGGTCTGGAGCCCTACCATGACGGTATGCTGTTGCGCGTGCCCGACTGGAACGACCCCAACCGCCTGGCAGAGAAGGTGGACATGCCCAAGACCTACGAGATGTTTGCCGAGAAGACGCGCTGGGACATCATCATGCGACTGTCGAATGCCGGCGACGTCAATCGTGCCATACAGAAAGGCCACGCCTCGGAACTCATACAGGTATCGGAAGCCCTGCAGGAAAAGAAGATCGTACAGATAGCCGAAGAGATAGACCGCCGCTTCCATGCTGAGGAGAACCCCATCCGGCTGGTGCTCATCACGGGCCCTAGCAGTTCGGGTAAGACCACCTTCTGCAAGCGACTCTCCATCCAACTGCTGGCCTGCGGACTGCGCCCCATGTCGTTCTCTACCGACGACTACTTCGTCAACCGCGTCGACACGCCCAAACTGCCCAATGGCGACTACGACTTCGACAATATCGAGGCCGTCGACTACCAACTGTTGGAAGACCACCTGACACGACTGATGAAGGGTGAGCGCGTAGAGATTCCTGAATACAACTTTGCTACAGGCAAGCGCGAATGGAACGGCAAGAAGCTCAAACTCTCGAACGACACCGTACTCATCATCGAGGGCATCCATGCGCTCAACCCCCTGTTGACTAAGAAGATAGAGGACTCGCTGAAGTACAAGATATACATCTCGGCACTCACCAGCATCTCGCTCGACGACCACAACTGGATACCTACACGCGACAACCGACTGCTGCGCCGCATCATTCGTGACTACAACAAGGGAGCCTTTACCGCGCAGGAGACTATTGCCCAGTGGAAGAATGTCTGCGAGGCTGAGGACAAGTGGATCTTCCCCTTCCAGGAGACGGCAGACGCTATGTTCAACTCGGCACTCAACATCGAGTTTGCCGTGCTGCGCACCCATGCCGAAATCATTCTCGCCTCGGTGCCCCGCAACTGTAAAGAATATGCCGAGGCCCACCGTCTGCTGAAGTTCATCCATTACTTCATCCCCGTCAGCGACAAGGAGATACCGCCAACGAGCATCATGCGCGAGTTCCTGGGAGGCTCGTCGTTCAAGTATTAAAATTACTTCTTGACGACCAGTTCTTCACTGGTGTATGCCGCTATCATTTCGAAGATCTGACGCAGGTCTTTATAATTCTTGTCATAGTAAATGAGCTTGTTGACACGCAACTGACAGGTCATCTGTATCTTGCCGCCAGTCGCGGTAGTCTGGAGAAGACACTCCAAACCTTTGTCGGGCGTCGCCAGCGACGTATTTCTGCTATGTCCCCCAAACGTATATCCTTTAGGGAGTGTGATATTTAGGACGATGGTCTCTGTGCTAATGCTTGGGAACTCTACAGGTATCATACGCTCGCTCTCAATAAAGGCATTATGTGCCATTGAAGCGGTAAACGGACAAATCCTGATAATGCCGCCATCGGTCTGTCCTTTGACAGTCAAGTCGGTTTCCTCAACAGCTTCGGAAGCGAAAGCACGGATACCCTTGGCTTGACGATAGTTCATAGCCGCCAGTCCCTCGTAGTGAGTGGTCTGCCTACCTTTGAGGACACCATCAGCAGAGAGCTGGGCAGTAATCGTTGTCTGCTTTTGTGAGCGAGAAAGCTGCTGTAAATCAACCCACTGGCTCTTATTTTCCTTCAATACCAAACGGGCCTTCTCGACCTGTAACGGTTCGGCCAGCACATTCAGATAGCCTTTCTCCGAAGATGCGTCAAGATAGATGTTTCCTGTCGGCAACACCACACCGACAATGAATGTCGACAGTTTCTGAAGAGAGGGAAAGCCCTGTGGCAAGAGTCCCTGGTCACGCATTCGAAGCACCACGGGAGCAGCAGTCAGTCCGACGTCGTTGAGCGACTGTATCAACAGCATATTGATGTCAACATTAGAGCCGCCATGATGCTTCAGCGTCTCTTCTGTGTCGGCAGGACTCATCTCGTAGCGTCCATTCCAACCCACCTTGCTAAACACTAGTTTGCACACAGCCTCTGTGCGCTGACGCAAATCGGCTATCTCTGCTATCTTCGCCTCGTTCAGCTCACGAGCCAACGGACTATGATTCTTGAGTTGTTTGCCTAAATCCTCCGATTTGAAAACCATTGCGTCAATCTGCTCCCACGTCTTGAGATAGTCCACCACCGTGGCACCACGCATGCTAAACTCTTTCAGCTCAGCCGTAACACCAGCACAATAGTCTTGCACGTTCCATACATACTCGTCTTTTTTCACCCCTGCCAGGTTGCGACCCACACAAACATAGTGATTAGTAGGCATGACGACGGGGTTTGACAGGGGGTCGCTCACCAACTTATATCTCATACTTCCCGGCGTACAGCTGCATGTCAGACGCTGAATACCATGCTCCTCAAGGTTGAACAGCAGGTATCTGGGAATATTCATGTCCAGCTTGGCATACACCACAGGAATCTCACCCTGGGCAAACCAGTCGTGCAATAGCCAGAACAATTCGCTATGAAGCACATACTCATACTCTATCACCGTACCCTCCTTGACGTCTGGAACAGTAAACTCAACCTGATAATGCTGGTCGTCAATCTTCGTCTCGACGATAGCGTCTTTCTTCAGGTTACTCTTTACCACTTTACTGCCCTGCAGGTTATAGGCAGTAGCCTTCAAGTCCTCTACGCTCTCTTCGGAATAGTTGGCCAGGGCATCCGTCGTCATAGCACCTGCTTGCTCGTCAAACGTAGAGCTGACGCTGTTGTTATCTATCGTGCTGACCTTCAGCAACATCTTAGAGTTGCTGGAACTGTTGTCCATCGGTGTCTCCTTCAGAAAAGGGATGACAACCTTTGCGAAACGGGCACCACTCGGCTTCAGCACTTTGATACGCACCTTTTCGCGATAATCCACCAGATAACCCGTTTGCTGAATGGTGTATTCCACATCCGTCAGTCGACAGAGCACTACCGCCTCGGCATTGGGGTCAGCATCGTACACCGTCATCTGCATCTCTTCCTTGGTCGGCTTGCCAAACTTCATATTGATATTGTTCTGTGCCATCATCATACAGGCTGGCCACAACAATAAAACAAGCAATTGTAATAAGTTCCTTTTCATGCTAAATGTTAAGTATTCATAATCGACTATCAAGTAAACAAAACCTCGAGGAGCACGGGCCGCGAGCTCTCTATATATAATAAGGTGTCGATGCCTTGTTGCATCGCCTGCATATTCGTAGCCTTCAGATAGACGACATCATTCTGTCGGCAGATACCCTCGGCTGTGGCGTGGTGCTCAGCGGCAACATACTGGTCACGGGCAGGGCTCTGCTCCAAACCTGGCAACATATTGAAGATGCCGCCACGTCCGTTGTTCAGTAACAAGATACGCAGATTGCCTCGCAGATTCTGATTCCACAGAGCATTCTGGTCGTAGAAGAAGCTGAGGTCGCCAATGACGCAGAAGACAGGTGAATCTGTCACACACGAGAAGCCCGCTGCAGTACTGAGTGAACCCTCAATGCCGTTGACACCGCGATTGCAATAGACAGAACTGCGGGCATATCTGTTGGCCAGGCGAATGGCCATAGAGTTGGCATAGTGGACGATATGGTTGCCACGCCGTTGCTCAAAATATTGCACAGCGGCAGATTGGGAATATGAAGGCTCGAAGGCGTCCGTCTGTTGGCGGACCTTATCAACCAACGACGTCCACCGCTGTACAAAGGGATGGGGTGTCTGCTCCAGACAAGAGCGAACCTTCTCAGCCACCATTTGCGGGTCGCCCTGAACGACGTTTGTCAGATTCATAAAGGTATCATTTACCTCACCCGTAGCATTGACAGCCCACGTCTCACGGGCCTTACGCAGAAAGCGTTTGGCATGCTTGCTGACAATGCTGCCACCCGTATAGAGCACAAAATCTGGGACGTACGACGCGTCGTCCTGCACTTGTAGCACGGCCTCCTCTAGCAAGGGATTCCACGGTTGGCCAGCGATTAACATAGGACGCTCGGCCTGCATGAATCGACAACAGATGTCGTCCAACGTTTCTGGCGACATAGTGGCAGGAGTCAGCTCTATTTTGCGTTCCTGCGGGAGCACCGCAGTTGTATACTGAAAGAGCGGCTCCGTAATGGGAACATTGATGTGGACGGGTCCACCACGCATCATAAGCGCTTCGTTGACCAAACGGTTGCAATACCAGCGCGTTTCCTCATCGTATGGCTCAGGTAGCGAGACGGCCTTACGCACGAAACGACCTAAGGCATCCGGCTGTGGCAGCGTCTGACCATCCAACTGGTCTATCCACTGAGGAGGACGATCAGCAGAAACCACCACCAACGGGCGCTGCTGATAATAAGCCTCCGCCACAGCAGGAGCAAGATTGAGCAATGCCGTACCACTGGTGACACAGACCACGACAGGCTCGTCGAGGGCTATCGTCATTCCCAAAGCGTAGAAACCCGCCGAACGTTCATCGGTGACGGGATAGCACTGGATATCAGGACATTCGTTGAGATTATGTACAATAGCTGAATTACGGCTACCGGGACAGCAGACGGCATGTTTCACGCCATGAGCCATCAACAGGGCCGTTAATATGTTAACGTTGTCTTTATTACTATACATTACTTAAATAATTCGGCGCATGGTGTCAAGCTTCGTCTCTGTCTCCTGCCACTCAGACTCCTCGACACTCTCGCGTAACAGTCCACCACCGGCATAGAGACGGCAGACATCATCGTAGATACGCATACAGCGCAGCGTGACAAAGAGATGGGTCTGGTTACGAACATGTAACGGACCCAGAAAACCACTATAGTACTGACGCGGCTGGTGCTCGTAATGACGGATAAAGCGGAAAGCCTCCTGCTTGGGCAGTCCCCCAACGGCTGGCGTGGGGTGAAGGGCATAGAGCAGGTCACCTACATGCGAAGGGTCGTTCATTGTAAAGTGGAAATCGCTACGCAAGTGGGCCAGATGGCCAGCACGCGTCGTATAAGGGCCATCTTCACACAGATGGTGGGCATAGCGCTCCAGTTGGTGAGTGATATATGTAGACACGTAACGCTGTTCGTCCACATCTTTTTCCTTCCACGAGACATCTTCGGTAAAAGGCTGCGTTCCTGCCAACGCCATCGTCTGCCATTGGTTGCCAATGCCAGCCAGCAGCGTCTCAGGGGTTGCAACCAGCCACAGACCGCTTTGTGGTGTAAATACCAAAGCAATAAACATGCGAGGATAGCTGTCGCACGCCCGACGGAAGAGTTCCAGGGGACTAACCTCAGGCTTACGTGCCACATCCATGCTACGTGCCAGCACCAATTTCTGGAACGAGCCATTCAGCAGATGAGCGTGGAAATTAAGGAAATCGATATGGTAGGCTGTACGCAGGTCGCCACGTGGTTGTTGCGAACTCATGCCTAAGGACTCCGTCAGGTCAAGAGGCAGATCGCTGACATCTGCTAACGGCATCACGCTGTGGGGGGCTATCAGAAGAAGAGGTGTCTCGGTAGACATAAAGAAGGGAGCCATCACAAAGCCCTGTCGGCCACTCAGCGAAGCCATTGACACCACCTCGTGGACCTCGCCCGTCAAGAATGTACACATCTTGGCGTAGGGCAGACGATAAAGGGCAAAACTCTGCATAGTCAGACCGAGTGTTTGATGATATAGTTAGTAACACGCACCGTAGAGATGAGTTCGTCGGCAGAATTGCGGATATCCACCTGCCAGACGTGAAGAGTATTGCCACGATGCTGTAAACGGGCATAAGCCGTAACGCTATCACCCTCGGAGACGGCCTTCACATGAGAGCCGCTAACCTCAATGCCCACACAGGCACAGCCAGGACAGAGCGACGTAGAGCCTACACCAGCTACATTCTCGGCCAGTGCCAACGAGGCTCCTCCACTCAAAAATCCAAAAGGCTGACGATTGCGTTCGTCAACCTTCATGCGCGCCATACAAGTATCTTCCTCAGGAGTAGAGAGAAACTCCATACCAAGAGCGGTACTCAGATTCGGTGTCGCATTGATGAGTTCCTTGATGCTTTCTACGTCCACAATCTATCGAATTAACCTAACCTCACACCTCTTATCTCTCACCTCTTATAAGAACAGCGAATACTCCTTTACCGTCCAAGCCAGTACACTGGCACCCAGCACATCGAGCTCACTATCCTTCAATGATGATACAACGATTTTAGTCTTTCCCTGGATATTACGGAAGACATGCTCTTCAAACGACTGCTCCATAGGCTCCAGTAGCCACTTACCGGCACGTGATATACCACCTGTCAGGATGATGGCCTCAGGATTGAGCATCGAGGCGTAGTTAGCCAGTCCGATTCCCAGCATATCACCCGTACGACGGAAGGTCTCAATGGCCAAGGCGTCGCCCTGTTCACAGCATTCAACAACCTTCTTGGACGTCAACTTCGTTTCCTGACGCATCAGACTGGGTTCGTTACATTCTTCCATGAGTTCAAGGGCTGTACGCACGATACCTTTATCAGCACAATAGGCCTCCAGACAACCATGTCGACCACAGCCGCACTCACGTCCGTTGGGTACCACACAGGTATGGCCTACCTCGCCGGCAAAGCCTTTATTGCCCAGATGCATCTTGCCATTCGAGAAGATACAGCTACCCAAGCCGTGACCAATCGTAATAATGACAAAGTCTTTCATGCCGTGGGCAGAGCCAAACGACTGTTCACCCAAGGCGATACATTGGGAGTTGTTGGCCAATGCCACAGCCAGTCCTAAGCGGTCGCGCATCATGGCTGCAAGAGGTACGATACCTTTCCATGGCAAATTGGGTGCATTTTCGATACAGCCCGTCTCGTAGTTGCTGCTTGAACAGCACACACCTACCGAACGTACCAACTCTAACGAGTCGTTTTCTGCTATCAGCCTCATGATACGTTCACACAGTTCGGATATATAAACGTCCAGATTGTCAGAGAGAGGTGTAGGGAAACTCTCCTGAGCAATGATGTTGCCACGCACATCCACAATGGCATAGGTGGTGGCCTCAATGGATATATCAACACCCACGACCCTACTTTTCACCTTTTTTGTATATTCCATAGTATTTATCTTTTAAAATTACAGAAACAGCGAATACTCCTTGACCGTCCAAGCCAGCGCACTGGCCCCCAACACGTCACGTTCGCGATTAGGTATTGTTGATACGATTAGTTTCATACGATTACGCAGGTTATGGAATACGTTCGCGTCAAATGACTCCTGCAGAGGGGGTATCAGCCACTGACATACTTCTGTCAGTTCACCTGTCAAAATGATTGCCTCAGGATTAACCATACTAGCATAGTTGGCCAGTGCCCGTCCCAACACTTCGCCAGTCACGTGCCAGACTTCTTTGGCCAGGGCATCACCCTGATCGGCACAATGACCAATAGCCAACGGCGTCAACTCTGGAAGGTCGCGCATCAGACTGGGCGAATCAGAAGCGTCCATGAGTTGTCTGGCAGTAAGCAAAATGCCACGGTCGGAAGCATATTCCTCCAAACAGCCGCGTCGCCCACAAGTACACAGCCTGCCGTTTTCTTCCACACAAGTATGGCCAATCTCTCCTGCGAAGCCTCCGGAACCCAAATAAGGCATACCATTGGAGAAGAAACAGCTACCTATGCCGCCATGTCCTAACGAGATGACAATGAAGTTCTCCATGCCGTGGGCAGAGCCATAGACATATTCGCCCAGTGCCGTCACATGAGCATCGTTGCCCAATGCCACAGCCAAACCCACGCTGTCACGCAACATAGCAGCGAGTGGTACGACGCCCTTCCAAGGCATATTTGCCGCATTTTCTATACAACCCGTCACATAATTGGCGCTAGGAGAACTGACGCCTATGGAACGGATTGACTCGTAGCCGCTGTTCTGTTCAGCCAACTGAATGATGCGTTCACTCAAGGCCTCCACAAAACTACTCACCGACGGATAGTCTTTAGTATTCATGGCGTCTTGTGCCAGAATGGTGCCACGCAAATCTACTAATGCCAGAGACGTCTTTTCCACACCGACATCTATACCTATAACCTGTTGCTTAATGATGTTATTCATTATAACAATTCGATTTTACTTGAACAAAGAATACTCCTGTACAGTCCAGGCCAGTGCACTGGCTCCCAAGACATTACGGATATGATCATCGAGTGACGACAAGATAAAGTTCACCTTGCCTTCAATGTTATGGAAAACATGAGCGTTAAACGCTTCGTAAGCAGGTTCCAACAACCACTTGCCAGCATGAGAGACGCCACCGGTAAAGATGAAAGCCTCTGGATTCAACACAGAAGCATAGTTGGCTAGGCCTACACCTAAGCTATGACCAGCACGACGGAAAGTTTCTATGGCCAACTCGTCGCCTTCTTCGCAAAAATTGAAAATATCTAAAGGCGTCAGGTTCTCGGCTTCTCGCATTCTGCTAGGTTCGTCAGGATGCTCCTCCAACACTTCACACGCTGTGCGGACAACACCATTGGCAGCCACATAAGTCTCAAGACAGCCACGTTTTCCGCAACCACACTCGCGACCATTTGGGATGGCACAGGTATGTCCCACCTCTCCAGCAAATCCATCGGCACCTAAATGAGCTACGCCATTGCTAAAAATGCAACTTCCCAAGCCATGACCAATGGAAATCACCACAAAGTTGCGCATACCATGAGCAGCGCCGAAGGCCTGCTCGCCTAATGCCGTCACATGGGCATTGTTGGCCAAGGCAACAGCCAGTCCCAAGCGGTCACGTAACATTGCAGCCAAGGGAACAATACCTTTCCACGGCATATTGGGGGCATTCTCTATGCAACCAGTACGAAAATTACCGCTGGGCGAGCTAATACCCACCGAGCGAATCATCTCATAGCCACCATTGGCCTCCACCAGTGCCAGAATCTCAGCCGTAAGAGCAGACACGTACTCACTGATATTGGGATAGTTGTCAGTAGAAAACTGGCGTGTTGCAATTACTTCACCACGAATGTCGACAACAGCACATGTCGTGCGAGCCAAGGTGATATCCACACCAATTACCCGTGTCTTGTTACTTAACAGAATCATAATATATTTACCATAACAGCGTTAACAGCGACAAAAATAGTAATTTTTCCGTAATCTGCAAAGAGAATGTCCGTATTTTTTGCAAATATTTAAATTATTCTCGATTAATCGCACATAATTAATAATTTCTTAGTATCTTTGCAAACGTAATATAATCATATGATAAAATAGATATGAATGTTTTAGAACTGAGTGAACAAGAAATTCTTCGTCGACAGTCGCTCGACGAACTTCGAAAGATGGGCATCAACCCCTACCCTGCTGCAGAATATCCCACCAATGCTTTTTCGACGGAAATTCGCGACAGTTTCCGTGATGATGACGAGCCACGTGAGGTAATGATTGCCGGACGTATGATGAGTCGCCGCGTGATGGGTAAGGCCAGCTTTGCCGAACTGCAGGATAGCAAAGGACGTATCCAGGTCTACATTACCCGTGACGATCTCTGCCCGGGTGAGAACAAGGACTTATATAATAATGTATTCAAGCGTCTGCTGGACATTGGCGACTTCATTGGCGTGAAGGGTTTTGTGTTCCGCACGCAGACTGGTGAAATCAGTGTACATTGCAAAGAGCTGACACTTCTTTCGAAATCACTCAAGCCGCTGCCTATCGTAAAATACAAGGACGGTGTGGCCTACGATAAGTTCGACGATCCAGAGCTCCGCTATCGCCAGCGTTATGTTGATTTGGTGGTTAACGAGGGCGTCAAAGATACTTTCCTGAAGCGTGCCACCATTATCCGCACACTTCGTAGCATTCTTGACAATGCTGGATACACAGAGGTTGACACACCTATCCTGCAGAATATCGCAGGTGGTGCTTCAGCCCGCCCATTCATCACCCACTTCAATGCGCTCAACCAAGACATGTACATGCGTATCGCTACCGAGCTCTACCTGAAGCGCCTCATCGTAGGTGGTTTCGAGGGTGTTTACGAGATGGGTAAGAACTTCCGCAACGAGGGTATGGACAAAACCCACAACCCAGAGTTCACCTGCATGGAGCTGTACGTAAGCTATAAGGACCTGCTGTGGGGTATGACCTTCACCGAGAACATGCTCGAGCAGATCTGTACAGCGGTCAACGGCAAGCCCGAAGTGGAAATTGACGGCAACATCATTTCGTTCAAGGCACCTTTCCGTCGTCTGCCTATCCTCGATGCTATCAAGGAGAAGACTGGTTTCGACTGCGATGGCAAGAGCGAAGACGAGATCCGTCAGTTCTGCCTCTCAAAGGGTATGGATGTTGACGAGACCATGGGTAAGGGTAAACTCATCGACGAGCTGTTTGGCGAGTTCTGTGAGGGTTCGTTCATCCAGCCCACTTTCATCACCGACTATCCCGTTGAAATGTCGCCTCTCACCAAGATGCATCGTTCTAAGCCCGGCCTCACCGAGCGTTTCGAGCTGATGGTGAATGGTAAGGAGTTGGCTAACGCATATTCTGAGCTCAACGACCCCATCGATCAGGAGGAGCGCTTTGTTGAGCAGATGAAACTTGCTGATAAGGGCGACGACGAGGCCATGATCATCGATCAGGATTTCCTCCGTGCGCTGCAGTATGGTATGCCTCCAACGTTTGGTATCGGTATCGGTATCGACCGTCTGGTCATGGTACTCACGGGCAAGTTCGCTATTGGCGAGGTCATGCTGTTCCCACAGATGAAGCCCGAGAAGAAGGCACCTCAGAGCACCGTTGCCGAATGGGCCGAGATTGGCGTCAGCGAAGAATGGGTTCCCGTGCTACGCAAGGCCGGCTTCAACCTGATTCAGAACATTGTTTCTGAGAAGGCGCAAGGCCTGCAACAGAAGATTGGCGACATCGTCAAGAAATACAAGCTCGACATGCAAAAACCCTCAGTAGATGAGGTCGCTGCTTGGATAGAGAAGGCGCAAGCCTAACGGTTAATGGATAATGGTTAACGGTTATTGTTAATGTACGACTGTGGTAGAATAGCAATTATTGGTGGCGGCTCGTGGGCCACAGCCATTGCCAAGATAGTGATAGGAAAAACCCATCACATAGGATGGTATATGCGACGTGACGACCGTATTGAAGACTTCCGCCGTTTGGGGCATAACCCCGCCTACCTCACAAGCGTACACTTCAATATCGACGAGATTGAATTCTCCAGCGATCTTAACAAGATTGCCGAGAACTATGACACGCTGGTCTTCGTTACTCCGTCGCCCTATCTGAAGAGTCATCTAAAGAAGTTGAAGACGCGGATACGCGACAAGTATATCATCACGGCTATCAAGGGTATTGTGCCTGACGAGAATCTCGTCTGCTCGGAATACTTCCATCAGGTCTATGACGTACCTTACGAGAATCTGGCCTGCATCGGCGGACCTTCTCATGCTGAGGAGGTCGCCCTGGAGCGCCTCAGCTACCTGACCGTAGGATGCAGCGACCACGAGAAGGCACAGTCGTTTGCAGACATTATGAGCAGCAACTACATCAAGACCAAAACCTCTACCGATGTGATAGGTATAGAGTATTCCTCGGTGTTGAAGAATGTCTATGCCATTGCTGCCGGCATCTGCAATGGTCTGAAGTTTGGTGACAACTTTCAGGCCGTCCTCATGGCCAATGCCGTACAGGAGATGTCGCGTTTCCTGAAGGTCATCCACCCCATTGAGCGTAACGTGGTCGACAGCTGCTATCTGGGCGACCTGCTGGTAACTGGTTACTCGAACTTCTCGCGCAACCGCACCTTTGGTACGATGATTGGCAAAGGGTATAGCGTCAAGTCTGCACAGATAGAGATGGAAATGATTGCTGAGGGCTATTTCGGCACGAAGTGTATGAAGGAAATCAATCGTCACTGCCACGTCAACATGCCCATTCTTGATGCTGTATATAATATATTGTATGAGCGCATCAGTCCACAAATAGAAATCAAACTATTAACAGATTCATTTAGATAAGTTACTATTATGAAGAACATCAAACTTGACATCACAAAAGCTGCGTGCTTCTTAGAGGCTGGCGCAGTAAAGGCTTTCGAGCCAAAAGTGAAGGCCGCACAAGAGGCCTTAGAGAATGGAACATGTCCTGGTAATGACTTCCTCGGCTGGCTACATCTGCCCACAGAGATAACGCCTGCCTTCCTCGACGAGATAGTGGCAACAGCTAAGGTGATGCGCGACAACTGCGAGGCAGTGGTCGTTGCAGGTATCGGTGGTTCCTATCTGGGTGCCCGTGCCGTCATTGAAGCACTTAGCAACTCGTTCAGCTGGCTCATCAAGGATCAGAAGAATCCCACCATCCTCTTTGCCGGTAACAATATCGGTGAGGACTATCTGTTTGAGCTGACCGAGTATTTGAAGGGCAAAAAGTTTGGTGTTATCAATATCTCTAAGTCGGGTACGACGACAGAGACCGCTCTGACCTTCCGTCTGCTGAAGAAACAGTGTGAGGCTCAGCGTGGCAAGGAAGAGGCCAAGAAGGTGATTGTAGCCGTAACCGATGCCAAGCGTGGTGCTGCCCGCACCTGTGCTGACAAGGAGGGCTACAAGAGCTTTATCATCCCCGACAATGTGGGTGGCCGCTTCTCTGTACTGACTCCTGTTGGTCTGCTTCCTATCGCCTGTGCCGGTTTTGACGTCAAGCAGTTGGTTGCTGGTGCTCAGGATATGGAAAAGGCTTGCGGCAAGGACGTGCCCTTCGAGGAGAACCTCGCTGCCCAGTATGCTGCCGTCCGCAACGGACTCTATCAGGCAGGCAAGAAGATTGAGATTATGGTGAACTACCAGCCCAAGCTCCACTTCTTCAGCGAATGGTGGAAGCAGCTCTATGGCGAGTCTGAGGGCAAGGACCTCAAGGGTATCTTCCCCGCCAGCGTAGACTTTACAACCGACCTGCACTCCATGGGTCAGTGGATTCAGGAAGGCGAGCGCACCATCTTCGAGACAGTGATCAGCATTGAGGAGCCTGAGAAGAAGCTGCTTTTCCCCAACGATGAGGAGAACCTCGACGGTTTGAACTTCCTCGCTGGCAAGCGTGTGGACGAGGTGAACAAGATGGCTGAGCTCGGCACTCGTCTGGCTCATGTTGATGGTGGCGTACCCAACATGCGCATCAGCGTTCCCAAGCTCAACGAATACTATATTGGCCAGCTTATCTACTTCTTCGAGATTGCCTGTGGCATCAGTGGCAATGTGCTGGGTGTCAACCCGTTCAACCAGCCTGGTGTAGAGGCCTACAAGAAGAACATGTTCGCTCTGCTCGACAAGCCCGGCTACGAGGCAGACAGCAAGGCTATCAAGGCAAGACTGGCTAAAGAAGGATAAGTCCTATATGACCTATAAGACCCATATAGACCAATACTTAGAAAGACACGGCTTTGGGCAATTCAGCCCAAAAGCCGTGCTTTTCGATATGGACGGCGTCATCTACGACTCTATGTCCAACCATTCTGTCTCGTGGCATGAAGCCATGAAAGACTATAACTTGGACATGCCCTATGAAGGTGCCTACGAATATGAAGGCATGCGAGGTGTCGAGACCATCAAACTGTTGGTACGCCAGCAATGGCAACGAGAACTCAGCGACGACGAAGCCAAAGAGATGTATACCCACAAGGCCGCACTCTTTGCCCAGCAATGCCAGAAGACGCCTGCCCGCATCATGCCGGGCATCAAGACACTGATGCAGCAAATCAAGGATGGCGGAAGAAGAATATGTGTGGTGACAGGTAGTGCACAGCATGCACTACTCGACAAGTTGCTCATTGACTTCGAAGGACTGCTCTGCGAGGACCTCATCGTCACCGCCTTCGACGTCACACATGGCAAGCCTCATCCGGAGCCTTACCTCAAGGGAATGGAAAAATGCGGCATACAGCCTTGGGAGACCATCGTGGTTGAAAACGCACCACTGGGTGTACGTGCTGCCGTTGCAGCACAATGTTTCACCATTGCCGTCAATACGGGTCCACTGCCTGATGAACGGCTCAAACGTGAAGGGGCCAACCTGATATTTCCGACCATGCAGTCGCTCAGCGACGAGTGGCCTCACCTCATCTCACAACTTTAGACGCCGTCTTCGTCGTTCTCATCGTTCTCGTCCGATGTGGGTGCTTGCGTATCCATCTGCGTATCACGTTTGATAGACAGCACGCCCATTCTCGACAAACGGAGCACCAAAGGAATATATTCGTCGCTCTGCGGATGTCCTACACTGGCAGCAAATACCAGATAGTCGCCATCAACACGGTCGAAGACCAGTCCTTCAAAGACACCGGTTTTACGATAGTCATCATCAAGAAACTGAGCCAGCGACCTCTTCGTCAGGCTACGGCTGAAGAACACCGAGCCGTCCTGACGTGAAACGGCCATTGTAAACATGTTGTCTACATATTTCTGGCCGTACTCGTCTTTCACCATAGGCAACGAGTCGCCAGGCTGACGATGGATAGCCACATGATATTGCTTGCCTATCCACTCAACATCACGCTCATCGGTATATTCCTGCATCTTCACGGGAGCCTTGGGTTCCACCTTTTCTATACGCTCGGTGATGATGTCGTTACTTTTCTTTTTGCCACTACAGGCCACCAGCGTCAAGCCCATCACGGCCAGAAGCAGTATTGATACTTGCTGTTTCATAATCACTCTTCATGTTGTTTGATAGGCAAAAGTACGAAAAAACTTTGAAACCAACAAATAAAAACGACGAGAAAGATAAACAGTTTGACATATTTTCATTATCTTTGCATGCAAATAATATACAAAATGGGAAAAACCATACATCTTTTATCAGTCATCGTCTGTTGTATGCTGGCTGTTGCCTGCCACGAAGATGCGGTGCAGGTTGACCAGTCTGCCGATACAGACAACACCACGACATTGCTTACTCAGGTGCAGAAATGTTCGCGTCTATATACGACAGAGTATCACATTCACAAGATCGTCACCCACGACGATGTGGTGCGCCTGAAGGGTAACCTTCTGAAAAAAGACTTCGACTTTGCGTTGCCTCTTGGTGAACGCAAGATAGCTATTCCCATGGATGCTACCGTGAAGGCCTATATCGACATGAGCGAGATAACCGAAGAAAACATCGAGCGTGACGGCGACAAGGTGACCATCGTGCTTCCAGACCCCAAGCTCACGCTGACCAGCAGTAAAATCCGCCAACAGGACATTCGCGAATATGTTGGTGTGATGCGCTCACACTTTACTGACCGCGAGATGGCCAGCTACGAGCAGCAAGGTCGTCAGGCCATCATCGACCACTTGTCCCATCTGAATTTTCTGACTACCGCCCAAGAAAATGCTACGCGCGTGCTCGTACCTATTTTAGTACAGATGGGCTACAAGGAAGAGAATATCACGATAGCCTTCCGCAAAGGCCTGAGTCTGCGCCAACTGATTCCCACCAAAATAGAGCGTTATGAAGAAACCCGTTAAACCCATCCTCTACGTCCTGCTGGCCGTTGTCGCCTTGCTGGCTATCCTCTGGCTGGGAAGTGCCGTCAAAGAAACCACCGTATCTGTTGACGTTGACGAAGGCATCAACGTCACCCCAGAAGTGATAGAAAGCATCGAAGCCATCGGACAATGGGAGTTTCTCTCTGTCGATGATGAAGAGTTGGTAGACACCATACGCAAGGGCTTTTTCAGTGACGACAAGCTGGCACGCATCTATTACGGCACCTTGCGCATTGGCATTGATACAAGACAGTTGAAAGAAGGTTGGCTGAAGACTGAAGGCGACAGCATTCTCGTTACCTTGCCTGATGTCCAGCTGTTAGATCGTCATTTTATCGACGAGGCACGTACCAAGAGCTTTTATGAGCGGGGACGCTGGTCGCCAGCAGACCGTGAGGCACTGTATAGAAAAGCTATGCGCCTGATGATCAAACGCTGCATGACGCCTGAAAACCTGTCTGCTGCCCGCCAGAATGGCGAGGCTCAACTGTTGCGCCTGTTGCGAGGATTAGGTTTCGAGCGTGTCCGCATCACGTGGCAACCCCCGAAGCAGAAGACTACCGCATAGGAAGCACCAGCATGAAACGAGTGCCAAACTGGTAGTGTTCGTCGTAGAGCAGTTCTCCCCCTAACTTCTCGGCTATTCGTTGGCAGATGCTCAGGTCGAGCTCTGCCTTGTCTTTGACGTCGTCAGGCCGCTCAAAGTAGCTGAAGAGTCTGTTTCGCCGGTTCGTTGGAATGCCACCGCCCGTATCGCTGACGCTAATCGTCAGCTTTCCGGCATGTTCCGTCGTGTTACAGCCTACCACGATTTCGCCTTGTTCCGTAAACCGACAGGCATTAACAACCAGTTTGTTGACGATCAACTCTACCAGATGGCGGTCACTATTCAGAAAAAACCCATCACTCAGTTCACGACGGAAATGCAGCTTGACGGCACTACGATGGTAGATACTCGTCATGTTCGACTCCAGACAGCGCCTGCAGACGCCATTAGGGCTGAACGACTCTAGCTTCAGCTGATGGCCCTCCTGAGGTTCATTGGCAAACAACATGGTCTCGTCGAGCCAAGTGGCTATCAGATGCGTGTTGTACTGCAGCTGTTCGGAGATATCGCGCTTTTCGCTGATTGACAGATAGAGATCCTCCTGGCTGATGGTCGCAGCCAGTTCGTTAATCTGCTTCAGTTGCTGACGTATCTCGTCGCTGACATGTTGCAGAAAACCCTCTTGTATTTGCGCCGCCTTTTCCTGATTGCCATGTCGTTGCGCCAGATTCCGGAGCGACACCAACAGGACTGCCAGCACCACGCATAGTCCTACGATGATCAATACTTCTGTCGTCATATCTCTTTGTCTGATAGGTTTGAGTCTTTAACCATTTTTCTCCCATCCGTCCACCATCACCACCCCGTCAGCGACGTGGAAGCAGATATTATAGCCCATAAACGACATGCCGTACGAGCGGTCGTCGTCGTGATAGTGTGGACGAGGGTCGAGAGCCAGCGTCTTCTCAAGCGCCACCACATCAGCAGGCGCCAACAGCTCACGTAACTGCTGCGGCATCTGTACAGCCAACTGTCGCCATGCATGCTGGTCTGTCATACCGCCTCGGGCATTGGGGTGACTGTCCACATAGGGCAGATACGGTTTGATATCGTAGATGGGTGTGCCGTCCATGAGGTCAGCCCCCCACACGTCGATAGCCCATTCTGCCGCACGAACGGCAGCAATACGCACGCTGGACAGCCCCAGATTGTTCGGACGGAACGGTGAACGCGTAGCCCACACCCCCATCCGTTCATTGCCGCCCAGCAGTGGCGGACGTACCGTCGGATGTTTCTCAGTATCAACATGTTCCGAGAATCCCCATATCAGCCACAGGTAGTCGTAGCTATCCAGTCCGCGAAGAGCCTCCGCCTGTCGGTAGGGCTCCGTCAGCACGATGGTTCCTCGCAGTTCTTCTACGATACCGCTCTGCCTTGGAATGCCGAATTTTCCTGTGAAAGGCGAGCAAAAACGGGCGATGGGCTCTATTTTCATGCTGCAAAGGTAGAAAAAAATCTTAATTCTTAATTATTAATTCTTAATTTTTTGTATCTTTGCACCCATGGAACAGAAGAAGATCACGTTCGACAGCTTTATCCGCAGTGTGATGTGGGCCGTCATCTTGGCAGCCATCATCTGGCTGTTAGGGCGTCTCAGCAGCGTGTTACTGCCTTTTTTTCTGGCGTGGCTCATTGCCTATCTGCTCTTTCCGATGGTCAAATTCTTCCAATACCGCTGTCATCTGAAGTTCCGCATAGCCGGTATCCTGTGTAGCTTTATCACCGTTGGCATTGTGCTGACAGGACTCTTCTGGCTGATGATTCCTCCCATGATTGAAGAGGGTCTGCGTGTCAAAGACCTGCTCATCAACTATGTCTCTCACGACGCCGTGATGAGCAACATCCCCAATCTGATAGAAGACTTCATACACGACAACATCAGCACCGACGACCTGAAGGCGTTTATCACCCAAGAGGGCTTCATCGATAGTGTCAAGCAGGCCGTACCCCACGTCTGGAACGTGCTGTCGCAGTCGTTCAGCATTCTCACCAGCGTGCTCACGCTGACCATGGTGCTGCTCTACACCTTATTTATATTGCTCGACTACGAACAGTTCTCGAAGGGCTGGGTGGAGATGCTGCCCCAACGCTATCGCCCAATGGCCATACAGATTGTTGGCGACATCGAGCAGGGCATGAACAAGTATTTCCGCGGACAGGGTTTGGTAGCCTTCTGTGTGGGCATCCTGTTCAGCATCGGCTTCCTCATCATCGGCTTCCCTATGGCTATCGGTCTGGGCATGTTCATCGGACTGCTCAACATGGTGCCGTACCTGCAGCTGCTGGGCTTCGTACCTACCATTCTGCTGGCCGTTGTCAAAGCCGCTGATACGGGCGAAAGTTTCTGGATTATCATGCTCGGCGCACTCATCGTCTTTGCCGTGGTGCAAGCCATTCAGGACACCATCCTCACCCCCAAGATCATGGGCAAGGTCATGGGACTCAACTCAGCCATCATCCTCCTGTCGCTGTCTGTATGGGGGGCCCTGCTGGGCATCTTGGGCATGATTATTGCCCTGCCGCTGACCACGCTGCTCATCACCTATTACCAACGGTACGTTATTAAGGACAAATCCAAATAGCAAACAATATCCAACACAAAAAATCATTATGAGACAAACCATCAAACAAACAACCTTAACTGTCCTGCTGACCATCCTCTGTTCAGCCACTATGTCCAGTCAGGAACTGCTTGACGACGTCATCAGCCGCGTACAGTTTCACGGTTATGCACAAGGAGGTTTCAACTACACCCACAAAGCGGGTGAAGACACGCCGACGTTCGAACTCAAGCGCGTACTCTTCTGGACCAACGCACAGATTACCGACCGCTGGTCGTTCCTCTTCATGCACGACTTCTCGAGTGTCGTTCAGGAGTTCTACACAGACTATCGACTGACCAACAACAAGGCGCTGACCGTTCGTCTGGGACAGTTCAAGAACGGTCTCTCTTACGAGAACCCGCTCTCCCCTACCTCGATGGAGGCCATCGACGTCTACAGCGAGGGCGTCACCTATCTGACAGGCTGTGGCAGCGACCCCTTGCTGGGCGTACAGTATGGCCGTGACCTGGGTCTCTCGCTGTTTGGCGAGACCAACAACGGCAAGCTGCGCTACGAGGTGGACATCATGAACGGACAAGGTATCAATAAGCGTGACGGCAACAAAGAGAAAGACTTCATCGGACGTCTGGAGTTCCGTCCTGTCAAAGGTCTCAACCTCATCGCCACTGGTCAGATTGGTCGCGGACATGCCATTGCCTCGTCGCTCTATATGGGCACCGACGAGAATGGTGATCCGCTGATTAAGGAGGGCGACAACTACCGCCGCAACCGCTGGACAGCGGGTTTCGACTACAAGTCGAAGGCCTTCAACGTTCACGGCGAGTACCTGGAAGGTAAGGACGCCAGCGTCACCAGCCGTGGTGCCTACATCACGGGCAATGTACCCTTGGGCAAGGGCGTCGACATTGTGGGCTCTTACGACTTCTTCAACTTCAACACCTCGCTGGGTATGGACCAGCACAAGGTCATTGCCGGCCTGCAGTATTGGTTCTACCAGAAATGCCGCCTGCAGCTTCAGTATGTCTACAAGAGCGCTTACACCACCAAGACCGAATTCATTCATGGTGCCAACCACGCCATCATGGCACAGATGCAGATTCGTCTCGACTACGCAGGCAAAAAGAAATAACCTAAAAACCCAATATCGCAATGATTATCAAAGCACTACTCACCATCATCTTCCTGGTCGTGATGATTGGTGTGGGATTGTATTCCCGTAAGCAGGCCAGCAGTGTTGATGGTTTCGTACTTGGCGGACGCGCCGTAGGCCCTTGGCTCACGGCTTTTGCCTTCGGAACCAGTTATTTCTCAGCAGTGGTCTTCGTGGGCTATGCCGGACAGTTTGGTTGGAAGTATGGTCTTTCCAGCGCCTGGATTGGTATCGGCAATGCCGTCATCGGCTCGCTCCTGGCGTGGATCATCCTGGGACGTCGCACCAAGCTGATGACTCAGCACATCGAGTCGCGCACCATGCCCGACTTCTTTGGCACCCGTTTCAGCGACCAGGGTCTGCGCGTGGCAGCGTCCATCATTGCCTTTGTGTTCCTCATTCCTTATACCGCAGGCGTCTATAGCGGCATCTCCCGACTCTTCGAGATGGGTTTCGACATTCCCTACGAGTATTGCGTGGTCATCATGTCCATCCTCACCGCTGTCTACGTCATCCTTGGTGGCTATAAGGCCACGGCTATGAACGACTTCATCCAGGGCATCATCATGCTCTTCGGCATTGTAGCCGTCATTCTGGCCGTGCTCAACGCACAGGGAGGTCTCGAGGCTGCTGTCGACAAACTCGCCAAGATTCCTTCCGATGCCGACCCGTCTGTGAATGGCGGCTTTGCCTCGTGGTTCGGTCCTGATCCTTGGGGACTGCTGGGCGTCATCGTGCTCACCTCGCTGGGCACCATGGGCTTGCCTCAGATGGTGGGTAAGTTCTACTCCATTACCGACGAGAGCGCCATCCGTCGTGGCACCGTCATCTCTACCATCTTTGCCTTCATCGTCGCTGGCGGCTGCTATTTCCTCGGTGGTTTCGGCCGTCTCTACGACCCCGTCATTGCGGCTAACGGCAAGATAGCTTTCGACTCCATCGTGCCCGCCATGCTCGTCACCCTGCCCGACGTGCTCATTGCCCTCGTGGTACTCCTCGTGCTCTCAGCCTCCATGTCTACGCTGGCCTCGCTGGTGCTCACCTCTTCGTCTACCATGACCCTCGACCTCATCTATCGCGACAAGAAGTCGCTGCCTGGCGAGGTAGAAGAAGGCACCATCGACGATGTGGTTGCCGAACGTATTGAACGCCGCAAGGTAGTGGTCATGCGTGTGTTGATCATGTTCTTCATTGCCATCTCGCTGTTGATAGCCCTCAATCCGCCCACCTTCATCGCCCAGCTCATGGGCATCTCGTGGGGAGCACTCGCTGGTGCCTTCCTCGCTCCGTTCATGCTCGGCCTCTACTGGCGTGGCGTCACCACGCTGTCTGTCTGGGCCTGCTTCTTCTGGGGTGTGGGGCTCACCGTCATCAACATGCTGTTGGGCAACCCCATCAACCCCATCAACTGCGGTGCTATTGCGATGGTCGGCGGCTTCCCCGTCGTGTGGATTGTCAGCCTCCTGTCACCCAAGATGGATCGTCAGCTGGTCGACAAGATCTTCGAGTGCTACAAGTAAAACGGGCTACGAAACCCTCGCAGTTTCAAAACTACGTTTTCACTCATTGAATACTATGTTTTCACGCGTTCAAAACTATGTTTTCGAGCCGTGAAAACATAGTTTTCATTTTGCCTCTACTATTTCACCACCAGCCTGGCGGCCTTGAGCATGGGCGACTGAGCCTTGAGGGTGCCATGGCCCTTGACGACGACGAGGCACTTGCCGAAGAAGGCACGGCGCTGAGGTGACGTGAAGCGCTCCATAGAGGTCTGACAGCCGTTGTCGGTAGCCAGAATCTGGGCGTCGCCATCGACAGAGAAGCTAATCTGGTCTTCAGCCCACGGACAGAGACGGCCATCCTGGTCGACAACGTCGGCACAGACGAAGCAGAGGTCGCGGCCCTGATAGTCGACAGAGAGGCGGATATGGTCGGGCTGTCCGGCGGTACGGATGGTCTGCTCACGCACGACCTTGCCGTCCTTGCGGGCTACGGCCCTGACCTCGCCAGGCTCATAGGCCACATGCCACATGACGTGGTAGGTGTGGTCATCCTTCGTCCTGACACCCTGCGACTTGCCGTTAATAAACAGCTCGACCTCGTCGGCATGGTTGTAGTAACACCACATATCGACGGTCTGACCAGGCAACCAGTTCCAATGGGGGAAGAGGTGGAGCACGGGCTTCTGTGTCCACTCGCTCTGGTACAGATAGTACGAGTCTTTGGGGAAGCCGGCCAAGTCGATGATGCCGAAATAGGAGCTACGGGCAGGGAAGCCATAGGGCGTGGGTTCGCCGATATAGTCGAAGCCCGTCCAGATAAACTGTCCGCCCACGTAGGGTGAGTGCTTCACCACGTCCCACGTTTGTTCGTGGGTAGAACTCCACGAGGCATGCATATTGTCGTAAGCCGAGCACATATACGAGGGGTCGGTATAAGGCATCCACCACTCTTTGGGAGCCACAATGATGCTGTCGGACGGCATCAGGTAGTAGCCTCGCGTCTGCAGGGCGCTGACACTTTCGGAGAAGATGAAGGGTTTGTCGGGGAAGTTCTTCGGCACGTCCTTCACCCACTGATGGTGGTAGTTGAAGCCCACGAGGTCGATGGCACCGCTCTTAAAGAGGTGGTTGTTGGGGTCGGGCTCGTTACAGCCAGCGGTAATAGGACGCGAGGTATCGTAGCGCTTGATGATGTCGGCCAGATGTTGCGTGAGCAGCGACTGTACAGACAGCTCGCCATCCTTGGCCAGCGTCGAGGCGTCGTGACCTGCATTGAGAATGAGGTTGGCCTGTTCGAGCGTCAGCGTGTCAGCCTCAGCCGACGACCACTGCTCCAGCACCTCGTTGCCGATGGACCACATGAGAACAGAGGGGTGGTTGCGGTCGCGCACGACGAGGTCGGTAAGGTCGCGCTCGTGCCACTCGTCGAAGAAGCGTGCATAGTCGTTCTGCGTCTTACGACGACGCCACATATCAAAGCTCTCGTCCATGACGATGAGTCCCATGGTGTCGCACATGTTCAGCAACTCGGGTGCTGGCGGATTGTGCGACGAGCGAATGGCGTTGACACCCATTGCCTTCAGCTTCAGAAGCTTACGATGCAGGGCATCCTCGTGCAACGCGGCACCCAGACAGCCAAAGTCGTGATGCTCGCAGACACCATTGAGCTTGAAGTTTTGGCCGTTGAGCCAGAAGCCCGTCTTCGCATCGAACCTGAAATCACGGAAGCCCGTGGTGGTCTCTACCTCGTCCACGACTTTGCCGCCAGCAATCAGTTGCGTGCGTACCTTATATATATAAGGGTCTTCGCAGGACCACTTCTTGAGGTGAGAGGTGAGAGGTGAGAGGTAAGAGGATTGACCTGTTGAACGAGCCACGACTTTCCCATCAGCATCAAGGAGCATGTTTTTGACAGTAACCTTCTGACGGGTAGGATTCTCATAGTCGACCTCTACCTTGCCGTCGTGCACAAAGACGCCCCAATGCCTGACATGGATGGGATGTGTCTTGGTGAGCCACACATGGCGATAGATGCCACAACCGGAGTACCAGCGCGAGTTGGGCTGGTCGGAGTTGTCGACACGCACAGCTACCACGTTGTCGCCCTCATGGACGTAAGGGGTGATGTCGTACTCAAACGAGCTGTAGCCATAGGGGCGGAAGCCCGCCTTCTGACCATTGACATAGACCGTGGAATTCATGTAGACACCATCGAACTCCAGGAAAAAACGGTTATTGGTTATTGATTCTTGGTTAATGGAAAAGTGCTTGCGATACCACCCCACTCCACCAGGCAGCGCACCACCACTGGCTCCAGAGGGATTAGAGACATAGAAGTCGCCCTCGATGGCCCAATCGTGGGGGACATCAAGTCGGCGCCACCAGGAGTCCTGATAGTCGGCATCAGACATCTGAGCAGAGTCGGCCAACAGGAAGAGCCAGCCGGCGTCGAAATTCTGACGCTCACGCGCTTGCAGGGTTGTCAGTGCACAGAGGACACAAACGAGACAGAAGATTTTTTTCATAATTGCAGACTTACGGTTTTACCATTATACTGTACCAGCTTGCCCTCGGGATTGTCGAGGTTCAGCGCCTTGGGGGTCTCCTTCGTAATGAGCACCACATTGAAACGACGCTGTTTCAGCATACCAGGGAACTGACCGCTACGCTTGCCAAAGGTCACGGTACGCGTGGCGTCGTCGTAGGTAATATCGATGGTGGCATACTGACCCTTCTCGTAGTTGTAGTTCGTGCCCTCGTCCTCATAGAGCTGGAAATGGCCATCCTTGCCGGCATAGACATAGAGATTGATGAGATCGGCAGGACGCTCGTCAGAGTACTGCATCTCAGGACCGAAAGGAATGATGCTGCCCTCACGCACAAAGACGGGGATACGCTCGTAGGGGGCGTCGACTATCATTTGACGATTTGACGATTTACAATCTGCCTCAGCGTCGATGATTTTCTCGCCTGTATAGAGGTCATACCATCCTGTCTGCCGGGGGAAGTAGACGCTGCGGTTGCGAGCTTTGTAGTAGCCTACCGGACAAGCCATCAGCGCAGGGCCAAACATCCACTGGTCCTTGATATTCTCGACAGCCTTGTCGCCACCAAAGTCCATCACCAAGCCACGCATCATGGTATAATCGTGAAGATGTACCCAACCAGCCATCGAATAGAGGTAAGGCATGAGGCGATAACGCAACTTGTCGTAGTAGACAAACGACTGATAGGCGGGATGATTATCGGGAGCGATGTTCCAGATTTCGCGCAACGGCCACTGACCATGTACGCGGAACAGAGGGATGAAGCAGCCGAACTGGCTCCAACGGGCCTGTAGCTCGCGCCACTCTTTCAGGTCTTCAGTCTCGACACCCGAACGGTCGTAGATGCTTTGAGCCTGCACATAACGGTTTTCCACACAGAATCCGCCCTGATCCATTCCCCAGAAAGGCAGACCGGACATGGAGTAGTTCAGACCAGCCGTCATCTGTGCACGCATATCTTCCCAACGCGTGCCGATGTCGCCACTCCAGGTTGCCGTGCTATAACGCTGTTCACCGGCAAAACCGCTACGCGTCAGCAAGAACACACGAGGCTCTGACAATTGACGATTTGACGATTTACTATTTACTATTTGTTTCCAAGTGTTACGCTGTCCGTTATAGATTGCATCAGCATTGACAATGCTATAAGCATTGAAATACTCCGTCGTCGTGCCCAGAGCCGTAGGACCACTAAGCGCCTTACGATACCACATAGGCGTACAGTCGCGGACATTGGGTTCTGAAGCGTCCATCCACCAGGCATCGATTAATTTACTATTTGACCATTTACTATTTGACCATTTACTATTTGACCATTTACTATTTGACCATTTGGCGAGGCCGGTGTAGAGGTTCTCGTCCATCTGGCGCCAGAACATCTTACGGGCACCAGCATCATAGGCATCATAGAACGAGCCCACATAGCCTGGGCCCACCCAGTCGTGAATATCGTCGACCACAGCCTGATGATACATCCAGCCGTGCGAGTCGAGTTCTTTGTAGTTGTCGGTATTGCAATAGAACTTGGGCCATACGCTAATCATAAAGCGGCCACCCATCTGGTGCACGCTGTCGAGCATCAGCTGGGGAGAAGGAAAGCGGGATGCCTCAAACTGATGGGAGCCCCACTGATCCTCCACCCAGTAGTTCCAGTCCTGCACGATATTGTCGCAGGGAATCTGGCGCTTGCGGAACTCGCCCAGCGTCGACAGAATCTCCTCCTGGGTCTTATAGCGCTCACGACTCTGCCAGAAGCCCAGCACCCACTTGGGATAGACGGGAGCCTTACCTGTCAGCGTACGATAGCCGCTGATGACCTCGTCGGCATTCTCGCCGGCAATGAAGTAATAGTCCATGTCCTTCGCCATCTCGCTCCATACAGAGAGCTTCTGCTGGTCGGGGTTCTGCTTCGCCACACGCAGACCACAATAGCTGACACCACCATCGGGACGCCACTCGACACGCAACTGGGAACGACGGCCCTGAGCCAACGGCGCATCAAACTTATAGGTATTCGGATTCCAGGCAGTACGCCAGCGCTCGGGCACCACCTCCTGACCATCGATATACACCTTGATATAGCCGGCATAGTAGAGAATGAAATGGTAAGGAGTGAGGGGTGAGAGCTGAGCGGTAAGGGGTTCGATGAAGCCCTCGTAGACGACAGTAGCGCCATTCAGGTCAAAGCCCTTCGGCAGATTCTTGATGCCTCCCGGCTCTGTACGACGGGCCAGCTCAGATGCCTGCGGTGTATCGAACTCATAATAGAGGGAATCCTCATTGCGCACAAGGCGTTTTCCGTTTTTGTCGGTATAGGTTCCTGTCAGATGACCTTCGCGTCCCTGTCGGTCGTAGAGGCGGAAAGCACGATTCAACTGCAGGTATTCCTCAGGATTACCCCATCGGCAATAGCTGTACGAGTCCCACAGCAGTCCATAGTTCTTGTTGGAAAGCACGAAGGGAACGCTGACCTTGGTGTTATACTGGAACAAGTCCTCGTTACGACCCTTCATATTCAGCTCTTCAGACTGGTGCTGTCCCAAGCCGTAGAACGCCTCATCGTCAGGACTGTCGAAAAGCATGCGCCACGTCAAGCCATTACGCTGCGACTCCGGCACCTTTGCCACGTCGACGCCAATCTCGCGGTCGGGAACACGGAAGGGTTTGAACGTCTTACCCTGCTCTGCCTCGCGCAACAGCAGCTGTCCGTTGGCATCATAGAAGGTCACACGGCCAGAGGCTTTCTCGACACGGGCTTCCACCTTGGCAGCTTTCACACGAACGACGTCACCATCGGTCACCGTAAACAGCGGCTTGGCCTGCTGAGGAACGATGATCAGCGAAGGGTTCTTAGTGGGAAGCTGAGCCTCCGACGTAGCCTGCACTCGGATGATATGGTCGTTCACCACTTGCAGACGCACTACTTGGGGGCCATTGGCCTTAACATGGGTTACAGGTATGGTTACCATCTGTCCCTTAACGGTACAATCGACAGCCAGCAGGGTGACTGTCCACAGCGACAGCATCCCTGCCATCATCAGTCTCAAATTTTTCATATCTCTTTTTTATTCGTCTTCATTCAATAGGACGGCCTCCTCAATATCACTGGCTGCAGGCAGTACAATCACGAAAATGGTGCCTCCACCAGGATTGTCCTCAATGCGGATGGTGCCACCATGTCGCACGACGATATCCTTGACTCTGTCGAGTCCGATACCATCGCCATTGGCCATCGGGTCGAAAGCATGCTCCTTGTACTCGTCCTTGATACCAATACCATTGTCGGCCACCTGTATCTGCACCTGTCCGTCCCGTTGACGCACGGCACCCACATTGATCAGACTATCGTCATGGGCAAACAGCACAGAGTTGTTGAACAGCGTCGTGAACACATCGCGCAACTGCTCCTCGTCAGCGTCAACCTCCAAGTGGCGGGCTGTAGCCATAAAAGTTACCTTGACACGCTTGCTACGGTCTGGCGAACGATAGCCATCACAAAGCTCGCGAAGGAAGGGCACAATATCCAGCACCAACGGGTGGAATGCGGCGTCATCGGCAACGCGTTCTGGAGAAGCATCGGAGGATTTGTTCTGAGCGTCGTTGGCAGCATGTTCCTGGCGCAGCTTCATCATCATCTCGTTCATCCATTGTTTCTTCTCTAACTCACGACGGGTCGTTTCCACCCGCATACGGCGTTCCAGGCGTTGGCGGAACCAGCGACGCCACAACAATGCGACACCTGCCACCAACAGCATATAAAGCAAGAAAGCCCACCGACTGCGCCACAGGGGCGGACGGATGGTGATGTCCATCTGTGCCTCCTCATCGCCGATGGTTCCATCGTCATTGAGCATACGTACATAGAGCGTATAAGAGCCGGCACGCAGCGAGTTATAAGTAATATTAGGATATTGCGGAGAGGTCTTCACCCAGTTGTCGTTGAAACCTTCCAGCCGATAGACAAAGCGCTTGCTGTTGTTCACATTGGCCATATTGGAACCCAGTTGGATGGTAAACTGGTCGTTATAGCGCAACGTGATGTCGCGACAGACGTCCAGCGCCTCGTCAAGAATCACACGGCCATTGACTTCCTGTCCGACAGCTACGTCAGCATCGAAGATCTGCAGTCCGCTAAAGACGGGACATTCCTTGCTCTTGGCTTCTGTCAGACCACGGGGATTGATGACATCCAGTCCTCCCTGTCCACCAATCAGCAGCAGACCATCATGTGTCAGACAGGTAGAACGCTGGTTATACGTAGCCTTTTGCAAACCGTCACTACTGCTGTAGCTGCGCACAATAAACTGCCACGTCCCATCGTCCTGTGGCTCAGGAATAATCTTTGACACGCCATGATCGGTCACCACCCACATGGTGTGGCTCTTGTCTTCAGTTATCGAACACACACTGGAACCTATCAGACCATCGTACATGTCAAGTAGCGTCACAAAACGGTGCTGAGGATCATAGACAACAGCACCGGAAGCAGACCCCTGCCAAATCAGTCCTCGGCTATCCTCCATCACGCACACCGTAGAACCCGTAGATACGGTGACACTCGGGTCTTCAGGAATGAGGCGGTTGGCCAACTTACCGGTGACCGGATTGACAAAACAATAGTACCAGCTCGTGCCGACCATCAGCCAGCCCTTCTTAATCCAAGAGACTGATGTCATATAGTCGCCAGGCAGATTGGTATTATGAGCATTCCATGAGCGGAACTTACCTTTTTTGAGGTCGAGCATCTGTATGCCACCGCCCAGTGTAGCAATCCAGATGCGGTGCCAGCGGTCCTCGGTCACGCTCCACACATTATTAATAGCCAAACCATCGGCATCTCCCGTAGCACGATAATTATGGATGGTAGCTTGTGTGGGATGGTCTTTCGAGGGCATACAGCGTACGAGTCCGCCATTATACGATCCGAACCAGATGCTACCATCGCTGGCTGCATAGCTGCCCGCCATGATATTACTGCTCAGTGCGCTGTTCTCCGTCGTATAATGCTGGACGACCTCTCCGCTTTTGGGATTATAGACCAGGATACCGCGATCATTGCTGCCTATCCAATAGTTACCATAACGGTCCTCAGCAACGGTATTGATATCGCCCAACTCCAGGTTGCGAATACTGGAAGCACCCTCAACATATTGGTTGACACCATTCTTGTAGCTACCAATCCAGACGCCACCCAAATCATCTATGTAGATATTCTTCAGCGTATTGTCTGAAATGGTCGATTCGTCGAACTTATCGTTCAGGAACTGGCGCAGTTGACGCGACTCCATATTCACGACAATGAGGCCGTCATGGTCAGTAGCGACCCACAGGCGTCCCTTGCTGTCGGCCTTCACGTCCCATACCTGCCAATTAGGGCTGGCACCTTCCACGCCCTGGTCTTGTAACATGTAAGCCAACTGTTGGTACCAGCGTTTCTCTCGGGCACGATAGGTAAAGCTGTAGTAAGGCGACGACACATAGAAGTTGCCTCGCTTGTCGACAAAGATACGATACTCCTGTCCCTCCATGCCACCATTCTGGCGCATCCATTTATCCTCCCACTCAACAACGCCACGATGGCCGTCCAGGCAGACCAGTTCGCCATTATACGTAGTAATGAGTAGCTTGCCGTCATAATCGGTCATCCACGACACACCGTAAGTCGGATTAAACTGGTTGAGCTCATAACCCACCTCAATGGTCTCATACTTCTTATGTATAGGGTCACAATAGACAAAACCCTTGTCGTACAGTTTTACCCAGAAACATTTCTTGCTGTCGATATAGAGCCGTTCCACGCCACCCTTGATACCGTATTTTTCCAACTCGCGACTGATGTTACGTTCAAATTTCTCCGTCACGGGGTCAAACACACAGTAGTTCATGCCCTGCCTCAGCCACAACTTGCCATCAAAGCCCTCCATAATCTGATCGGTATAGTTGTCACGCATAGACGTCGTATCCTGACGGTTCGAATAGAACGTCTTGAAACGATAGCCATCGTAACGGTTCAGGCCATAGGCCGTACCTATCCACACCATGCCACGCGAATCTCGATAGACACAGTTTACCTGAGAATTTGAGAGACCGTCGCGAGTGTCCAAGCGACGAAACTTCATTTCGGGTAAACCAGCCTGTACACAAACAGGCAGTAGTAACAGTAGGCCAAGTAGCGAACAAAGGATCTTTTTCATAACGGCAGGCAATAGGGTTAGACAACAAAAGAAATTATCGCTTGGCAGAGGTGTCGCGGATAACCAGCTGTTGGGGTACTATGGCTTTATATACTTTTTCGTCACCATTGATATTGCGCAGCAAGAGATCACAAGCCTTAACGCCCATCTTGAACGACTGGTCAACGATGGCCGACATGCGTGGAGTGACATAGGCGGCATGCTGGTCGTCGGTAAAGCCGATGAGTGCCACATCCTCCGGAATACGAAGGTTGCAGTTCTTGATTGCCGTAAACGCTGCAAAGGTAATGATATCGTTGAAGGCCAGGATGGCATCAGGACGGTTGTCTCGCTTCAACATCTCTTCAGTGACGTGCAAGGCTACCTCATAGTCTATTTTGTCGCAGGCTACCAGTTCGCGGTCAATAGGAATGTTGTTCTCGCGTAACGCCTCCAAGTAGCCGTGCTTACGACGTTTCACCATATCGAGATGGTTGGGACCACCGATAAAGGCGATACGCCGACTACCCGTATCTATCAGATGCTGCGTAGCTATCTGGGCGGCTTCGTCGCCATTGGCAGTTACCGACGAGAACTTATCGGTAAGACAGGTACGACCGAAGAATACCAAGGGAATGCCCATCTGGGCTATCTCTTCAAAATGGCTATAGTCTGTGGTATTCTGTGCCAGACAGGCAATGATACCTTCGACATGCAGACTGATGAAGTTATCAATGGCCTGGGCTTCGTCTTCGAAACTCTCATGGCTATTGGTGCTGATAATGCTGTAGCCCGACTTACGAGCCTCAGCCTCTATACCATCAAGAACGGCAGCATAATAGTGCGTCACCAAATTGGGAACGACAACGCCGATGACCTTGGGGGCTTCCTTGCGCAGGCTCTGGGCAAAAGGATTCGGGCGGTAGTTCAGCGACTTCGCCAACTCCTTCACACGTCGTTGCATATCCAGACCTATCTCAGGAGAGTTGCGCAATGCGCGGCTCACCGTAGCAATACTAACCCCCAACTCCATAGCCAAGTCTTTTAAGGATGTTCGATGTTGCTTCTTATTATTCATGAACAGTTGTAATATGCTTTAAGTTGGTGCAAAGTTAAATAAAAAAGCGCAATATCGCAAACGTTTACGTGCTTTTTTTCAACATTTAAGCACCAAAACGCATAAAAACTGTGTACCTTTGCACCAGAATTCAGAATGAGTAATGAATAGTTGATAATAAGTTAGTTAGAAAACGAACTAAGGATGTCGTGATGACATCCTTAGTTTTTTATTTACCCACGCCCAACATTTCCTCTGCCTTGCGGATATCGCCGGCATGGTCGATATCCAACACTTTCGAGAACGGCCAGGCTGCGACCTTGTAGCCGTCGGAGAGCAGGGCACGCTGGAAGTTGCGCATACGGTGTTCGCAACGGGCAATGCAGTTGTTGAGAGGGAAAATAGCCGAGGGCTGCAAGCCATAGATGCCGGCCGAGATATAACGGCAGTCGTCAGACTGGTCGAGAAAAGCCGTCACTCGCATCTGAGCGTCGGTCTGAACATACAGCGGACGCTCATCGTCAATATAGTCGGTAACGCCCATCAATGCATCACCCCTATACTGGCTGAAGGCATGAAGGTAGTCAGCGAACTCGTCTTCACGGAAAATGGTGTCTACCGTGGTCAGCACAAAGGGGCCGTCTTGCAGATAACGGCTGATCTCGAAGAAGCTATGCATGGACGACGGCGTGCTCTTGACAATAAAGCGCAGAGGGATGGGACGTCCCTGCAGTCCGTCACGCTGAAGATCAGACAAGTGTTGGGCAACCGTATAGGTGCGGTCATTGCAGATACAGACAATCTCGTCGGCATCGTGCTGCATAAAGATACGGATGAGGCGGTCGATTAACCGTTCACCCCCCACCCTGACCAGCGGCTTGGGTTCCTGGATTCCCTCTGCCGCCAGGCGACTGCCTTCTCCTGCTGCGATAATAGCATATTTCATCTGTCAAAACATTAAAGTGAAACCTAAACGTACGCTATTCTTCGGACCAAAGCGCTCATTATTATAGTTCATGCGACGTACGTACTCTATTTGGAAGAAGCGGAAAATGCTACGTATGCCTAAGGATATCTCCCAATAGGGAACCCTGGGATTCAGCAGGTGGGACTGTTCGGGGAATGCCACAATGATGTCACCCTCGGTATTCTCGGACAGATAAGGATTGTTCTTATCGGACAGTCCTCCCCAATACATCTTGGCCCCTATATATTCACGCCAACGCAGTTTCTTAATCAGCGGTATACGATTGAAGATCTTTCCCTGCATGTCCCAGTTAAACTCAGCCTGCAGGAAGCGGTCGGTAAGAAACTCCATATTGGTCATCAGGTTGAACGTCTGCCGATGACTGATGTACGACAGGTTGGCAGGAGGCATACACAACAGCGGGAAGGGTACACGGTTCCACTGCTTGCCGGCACGGGTAAAGAAATCGATGCGGCCCCAGCTGCCTAACCACAGGCGCTTAAAGATGCTCGCCTCGGTATAGTGGTAGGTATAATCGCCTCCCAGGAAGCCCTTGATACCAACGGTATGTCCCAACGTAAAGATTGGTGCATCGCGGTTGACCTTGTGGCGGCGGTTCTTCGAATTGACATACAGCGCTCCAGGGCTAAACTCCAGTTCGGCATGCAGTTCAGAAGTACGAAACTTGAAATACGGCATGTTGCCTGCTGCTTCATTCTGCTCGGTCTGTACGCTGAAGAGGGTACGCAGCCCCCACGCCTCCTCGCGTTCGAAGGTCAGGCGCTGACGGTTGTAAAACATCATCTTATCGACCTTGGCCCACTTGAACGAGGTAAAGACGTTGTCCTTATCGGTACTAAGGAAACGGTCGGAAGGCGACATCACATCGTAGGTCGTGAGGAACGAGATGTTACGCTTGGGAAACTCGTCAGGCAGGTATTTCTTACGGTTCAGCGACCACGTCAGCTGGCTGCTGTAATAGTTTTTCTTACTCCCCCAACCATGGGCGACATAGCCTTTCCAAAACAGATGCCGGTTGAGATTGGCTGTGGTCTGTGCACTCAGTCGGGTACGCAGTCCGTCGATAAAATTACGGCTGATAAACGTATTGACGGGGCCGAGGTCTACTTTACTATTCTGGCTGGTCTCAACAAAATTCTCCACGAGCAACTTCAGTCCCCAGAGGATATATTTAAAGCCTCCCGTCTGCTGCATGCCTGTCAGGAACTTGTCCATAGAGTCTTCGCTACGCGTCAGCCGAACCTTTCGGTTTTGCTGCCAAAAGTCATCACCCATCATCTGGGCATCTGGGTCGATACGCGTCTTCTCACGCCCTCGGAACTGCTGACGGGGTATCTCATCGAAAGAATAGTCGGAGAGTCGCGTGGTACGGATGGCCACACCTTTCTGCAAGAAGTCGAAAAGCACCAGCTCCACCACCAGATCGTCGACGGACAGCACCCACTCGCCACTGGGCAGACGGGTAAACTCCTGTACCAGCTTCATGTTTTCTACGAAGTTCACGTCAGTCTGGTTGGGTAATATCAGATCACAGCGTTTTACCTGATACGACGAGTCTTTCAGCACATAGAGGTCGCCACGAAATCCGAAGTCCTGCTGGTTATTGGGCAGAAAATGCAGATGGATACAGCTGTCACGGTCAACGGTCAGGGTATCTTCAATGTAATAGCGGTAGAACGAGATGGCACCATCACCAATGGGTGACGTAAACGGATGCTGCAAGATGCGCACCTGGTCGTCGTAGATATTAACATCGGTAAAGATGTCCTTCGTCACCGTATTGAGAATCTCACCCGTCTGGAAGAAATCATTGATGCCGGAAGAGCGCTGGCCCTCGATGATGGTTTTCTCATCATGCGGACTACGCCGGTAGATCTTGCGAGACACGGTCTCTTCGACACTCACAGGAAGGATGAGTTTGGAGGTCTGCTCACTGACTTCAACCTGACTGGTCAGCCACGAGTATTTACCAAACTTCGGATGTTCCAACAGGGCTGGCTTCACATCGTTCAAGGCCAGTGTCAGTTTCTGGTATTTCTTATACTGATAATAGTCGCGATTAGAAAGGTCTGTACGCTTCTTCGCAGCTATCACGTGACGCATCAACTCTACGGCAGGATTGTTCTTACGACGATAACGGAGGCGTTTCGACTTGACAGTAACCTCCTTCAGCGCCTTCGAATCCTGACGAAGCGACACAAACAGTGTGTTCATATCATCTGTCACGTCGAAAGTACGGCTTTTATAGCCCAGCACGCTGACAGTCAGCTTTCCACCCTTGATACGCTGGATGGAAAAACGCCCTTGTGTATCGGTAATTGTCGCACCTTGGCGGTTCTTATATTGCACACTGGCAAAACCAATATTCTCGCCCGTCGCCTCATCGACGACGTGCCCCTTGATAACTTGCTGGGCCTGCATAGGCAAAGCCAACAACATAACAAGCAGAAAGAGGATGTATCTCAATAACTTTTTCACAACAATTCCGTTAAATTTGTTATAATACGATCAGGCAACGTCTCGTCGACAGCTGTATCGTCCCATTGTTCACCTCGCAGCCAAACAGTCTGACAACCAGCCTGATGAGCAGGTATGATGTCTTTCGTGAGGCTATCACCAACGACCGCCACCTCGTCAGGGCGCATCTGTAAGGCCTCAACGCCCATGAGAAAGATCTGCGGATCAGGCTTTCTGACACCCACGACAGCCGACTCTATCACGTGCTGGAACAGGCCGTCGAAGCCAAATTCATTTAGCACCGTATGGATATTACCATAGAAATTGCTGACTAACGCCAGTGGACAGCGTTCGGCCAACAGTTGCAGGACTTCACGACTATGTTCTGTATGGCGCTCTGCCTGTTTGTAGACAACATCCAGCAACGTTGGGAGATAGCCGGGCAATCCGACATACTCCAATTCTATACGCAGCTTTGTTTCAAGCGTCTGACGGAAAGTAAAGGAACTCAGCACTATACGTTCACGCGTCAGCGTCCGCTCCGCATAGATGTAAGCCTCACGAAAACGTGCCTCGCTGACGGATATTCCCGCCTGCTGCCAAGCATGCCACAATACCTTCCCCCAATGATGACCACCCGTATCAAGGGTTCCACCATAGTCAAAAATATAAGCGTTGATATGTCTGTTTATCAAATGACTACTCACTACTGTTTCGTTTTCTTTATTACTATACTGGCAATGGCCTCAGCAGCCTCATCACGACAGCGCGAAAAGCTGGGCCAGTCGTTGAAGTCAACCAGCACCGGCTGGTTGTCAGCAGGCACGATACAGTCGCCGCCATAAACATCTGTTCCCACCAGCTGTGCTACTGTATCGGCAAGACGTTCTACACGACGACTAACGAGGTCGGATACTGACGTATTCTGCTGGCCATAGCAACGGAAGAAGCTTGTCTGACGCACGCCATAAAACTTTACCCACTCACCAACGATATGAGCACGTACATCGATCTGCTGAATGCCCCTCTGGTGCAACGATTTGCAAAGACAGTCAGCCTCTATACGATTGGGAGCATACTGTACATCGGCAGAAGACTCACGACAGCCTTCCCCACGTTTCACCCAATAACCGTCAGGTCCTGATAAAGGAGGAACGGCAATGCCAGCATCCTCCAGTTGCTGCATGAGCAGTTTCCGCTGGTTACAGGCACTCACAGCACCTACGCTATTGATGACAAGACAGCCATTCTGCTGCTGTTGTGACAACAATTCAAGTGTTCGAAGACGACGCCCCATCGTCAGGTAGACATTAGCCTTTTCCAATGATATCATCTCGTCTTCGCAGCTCACGGGCAGACATTCGAAGCCTGCCGACAACAAATGACTGCGCACAGCTGCCAGGATAGCAGCATCCTGTTCTATACTTTGAGGCGAAAACGCCTGTGACCGTCCTATAAAAGCAATCGTACTTCCCTGCATATCAACCGATTGCAAGCTCAACCCAAAACTGTGAGCCTTCACCATATTTAGACTCCATACCTACACAAGCATCAATGCTTTGGGCTAAACTACGACAGATACTCAGTCCGAGACCTGTTCCTGGCACAAAGTCATTAACTTTCACAAAACGCTCGAAAAGGTGCTCATCACAATGTTCGGCAGGAATACCGATACCTGTATCACGAACCCACAACCTCAGCGTATTATCCTTGACATCGTAGCCAATCGTCACACTGCCCTTCTCTGTAAACTTGATGGCGTTGTTGACATACTGATTCAGGATCTCACCCAGACGGTTACGGTCGGTATAGAGCGTTGGCCCGTCTGCCAATGTCTTTACTTCCAGTTTCAAGTCCTTGGCAGCAGCATGAACGTTATAGCGGTCTGCCACATCCGCCAGCAGGGTATTCAAGTCAAAGTATTCTTTCTGAATCGTTTCATTGCCTGCCTCCAGTTTCGACATATTCACCATATCGTCGAAAAGACGCAGCAAGTGGGCATTATTTTGTTTGATAAGCTTCAGCAACTTGTCACGCTCCTCCTCACTGCGCACCATCGGTAGCACTTCACTGAAGCCGACAATGGAGTTGAGAGGCGTACGCACCTCATGGCTGATATTAGCCAAGAAGGCTGACTTCAGACGGTCGCTCTCCTCGGCGTGATTGCGGGCTTCTGTCAATGCACGTTCGATAGCTTTCTGACGGTCGATGCGCATAGAAGTACCTACGACGCTTAAAGCCTTACCGTTCTGGTCGCGCTTGTCAACAATGGCAAACGACTCAGCCCAACAGGTTTGGTCACCATAAGGCAGGCGCATTTCATATTGTTCACGAAACTCATCGGAACGCCCTTCAAACAAGTCCACCATACTTTGATGTACTCTCTCTCGGGAACCGGGCAACAGGTTCTCACAGAATGACCCGACGTCAGAGCCCCCTTTAGAAACTGGAAGATCCAGTCCTTCGCGATAGTCACTCTCATAGGTAATGGTGTGTGTTGGGAGATCGATACGCCAGACGCTGAGCTTCATGGCTTTCAGCACAAGGTCGTACTCAATGGTATGGCGCTTAACCTTTGCCAACTGAGCCAGATCGCTTTTCAAACGACGTGACTGGCGGTATTGGACACAAAAGAATATGCTGGTGAGAATCAATAGCGGAACAGACGCCACCCATACCAATATGTCGAGTCGCATCAGTTCGCCTAGCGAAAACAGCAATATCGTACCTATTCCATTCATCAGGTTAAGCCCCCATGATTGCGGCAAAGTTACGCAAAAGATTTGAAATAACAAAAATAAATCATATTTTATTTTGTATTTTGGCCGATTTCCACTACCTTTGCACCATAATTATACTGTATACATAATGGCACAACAATTTGAACTCATCGCCAAGACCTTTATGGGCTTAGAGTCTGTTTTGGCGAAAGAACTGACGCAACTGGGCGCAAACGACGTACAGATTGGACGTCGCATGGTATCATTCCAAGGTGATAAAGAACTGATGTATCGCGCCAACTTCCAACTGCACACAGCAATACGCATCTTAAAACCCATCAAGCATTTCAAGGCATTATCAGCAGACGATGTCTATGAGGAAATTAAAGACATAGACTGGTCAGAATACATTGCACTCGACAAGACGTTTGCAGTAGATTCCGTGGTATTCTCTGAAGAATTCCGCCATTCGAAATTCGTGGCATACAAAGTAAAAGATGCCATCGTCGACCAGTTCCGCGAGAAGACAGGCAAACGTCCCAACATCAGTATCTCCAATCCTGACATCCGACTGCATATCCATATTGCTGAAGACCAGTGCACGCTATGTCTTGACTCTAGTGGAGAGTCGCTACACCGCCGTGGTTATCGCCAAGAGTCTGTTGAGGCACCTATCAACGAGGTATTGGCAGCAGGTATCATCCTGATGACGGGTTGGCATGGAGAGACAGACTTCATCGACCCCATGTGTGGCTCTGGTACCCTGCTCATCGAGGCAGCACTTATTGCCCGCAACATGGCACCAGGCCTGTTCCGTAAGGAGTATGCCTTCGAGAAGTGGCCCGACTTTGATCGCGAGCTTTTTGATGAAATCTATAACGATGATTCTCAGGAACGGGAGTTCAATCACCATATTTACGGCTACGATGTTGACATTAAAGCCGTCAACACAGCCCGTCTGAACGTCAAGGCAGCAGGTCTTTCAAGCGACATCACCATTGAGGAGCAAGACTTCAAGAATTTCACACAGCCCAAGGAGAAGAGTATCATGGTGACGAATCCGCCATATGGTGAGCGCATCTCGACTAACGACCTGTTGGGCACCTATAAGATGATTGGCGAGCGACTGAAGCACCAGTTCACAGGCAATGAGGCATGGATTCTATCCTATCGTGAGGAGTGTTTTGCCCAGATAGGTCTGAAACCAAGTATCAAGATTCCTGTGTTCAATGGTTCATTGGAGTGCGAGTTACGCAAATACCAGATGTTCGACGGAAAGATGCGCGAGTTCCGTGAAGAGGGCGGTGTCGTCAAGACGGAGGAAGAGAAGCGCCAGATGGCCGAGAAGCGTCGCTTCAAACAGAACCGCGAGTTCAAGAAGCGTTTGGACGAGGAACAGGAGAATGCCGATGCCGACATCCGCTCATTCAAGTTCCGCTCGCTGGAGAAAAAAGAGTCTAACAGAGAATTCCGCCGTGAAGAGAAGAAAGCATTCTCAAAAGATGGTCGCGACAACAGGAAGCCCTTTAGGAAAAACGATCGTGATGACAGAAAGTCGTTTAGGAAGAACGACCGCGACAAGAAGTCCTTTAAGAAGAACAACCGACGTTTTGACGATGATGAAGATTAAACCCTTATTCATCTTAGCATTCCTCACGTTATCACTCTCTATGGCAGCCCAAAAGCTATTCTCTCTTGAGGACCTGAACTTTGGCGGCACGAACTATCGTAACCTGCAGCCAGAGAACAAATGGTACACCTGGTGGGGCGATGAACTGATTAGGACGGATGTAGAGGAATGCTATCTTGTCAACAAGAAAACTGGCAAAGAGGAACTGCTCTTCACGCTTGACCAAGTGAACAAATGGGCTGACAGCGATGAAGAGGCTAATCGCTACGTGCGTCACCTGATGAATGCCACCTTCCCCTACCCTGACCAGCCTTTAGTGGCACTGGGCAATAAAAAGTCGTTTCTGTTGCTGGACTTCAAGAAGCACAAAATCGTATGGCAAGACAGCATCTCTGGGCAGACAGCTAACGACTGGAACAAGGTATCGAAGGCAACAGCCTATGTGGAAGACCATCAGCTGTATGTGGTCGACGGCGAGGGAAAGAAGCACCAGCTGAGCACAGACGGCAGCCGTGAGATTGTGTACGGGCAGTCCGTACACCGCAATGAGTTCGGTATCACAAAAGGAACCTTCTGGAGTCCTGACGGCCAACGACTGGCATTCTACCGTATGGATCAGTCGATGGTACAGGACTATCCGCAGGTGGACATCTTCCCTCGCGAGGCTACCTACGAGCCAGACAAATATCCGATGGCGGGCATGACTTCACACAAGGTAACGGTTGGTGTGTATGACCTGAGGACTGAAAAGACCATCTACCTGCAGGCAGGTGACCCTACAGACCGTTACTTCACCAATATAGCATGGAGTCCTGACGGCAACGCTATATATATGTTTGAGCTGAACCGCGACCAGAACGACTGTCGTCTAGTGAGTTATAATGCAGAGACGGGAGAGAAGATTGCCGAGTTATATCGCGAAACCAGCGACAAATACGTAGAGCCCCTTCATCCCATCCTGTTCCTACCGTGGGACAGCAACAAGTTCATCATGCAAAGTCAGAAAGACGGGTATAACCATCTGTATCTTTTCGACACGAATGGCAAAGAACTGAAACAACTGACCAGCGGCTCATGGGTCGTCCAGAAAGTATTAGGCTTCAACAGCAAGCAAAAGAGCATACTAATCACCAGCAACGAAGCCAACCCCATACAACACAACACCTATGCCGTCAACATTGCCACAAGGCAACGTACACTGCTTGATAACGGACAAGGCTCGCATCAAGCAGAATTATCGGGAAGCGGACAATATCTTATCGACCGCTATACAGAGCCAGACGTGCCTCGTAACATCAACGTTGTCAATGTGGCGACAACCAAAGCGTTACGCTTATTGACAGCCAAGGATCCCTGGGAAGGCTATCAACAGCCCATCTTTGAGAATGGCACCATCAAGGCCGCCGATGGTACAACAGACCTATACTATCGCTTGGTTAAACCCCACGACTTTGATGCCAGCAAGAAATATCCTACCATCATATATGTATATGGCGGACCACATGCCCACAACGTAGAGGCTGCTTGGCACTGGTACAGTCGCACTTGGGAGACATATATGGCTCAGAAAGGCTATATCGTGTTTATCCTCGACAACCGTGGCTCTGAGAACCGCGGATTAACCTTTGAGCAGGCCACCTTCCGCCAATTAGGGCAAATAGAGATGCAAGACCAGATGAAGGGCGTAGAGTTCCTGAAGAGTCTGTCCTATGTCGATGCCAACAGACTCGGTGTTCATGGATGGAGCTTCGGTGGTTTCATGACCATCTCACTCATGGTTAACTATCCCGACGTGTTCAAGGTGGGCGTGGCTGGTGGTCCTGTCATTGACTGGAAATGGTATGAGGTGATGTATGGCGAGCGTTATATGGACACGCCGCAGACGAATCCTGAGGGTTACGAAAAGACCAGTCTCATCAACAAGGCTGGCAAACTGAAAGGGAAACTACAGATTATTACGGGTTATAACGACAATACCGTCGTACCCCAGCATTGTCTGTCGTTCCTCGATGCTTGTATCAAGGCTGGCACGCAGCCCGACTTCTTTGCCTACCCTGGTGAGGAACATAACATGCGAGGACATGCCAGCGTTCATCTGCATGAGAGAATTACTCAGTATTTTGAAGATTACTTAAAATGAAAGAAGAGCAAATCCTAGTCCGCATCACCGGACAAGACCGTCCCGGACTGACAGCTGCCGTAATGGGCATTCTGGCGAAGTACGACGCTCAGGTGCTTGACATTGGTCAGGCCGACATCCACAGCACGTTATCGCTTGGTATCCTCATCCGTATGGATGAAATGAAGTCTGGCCTTGCCATGAAGGAACTATTGTTCAAGGCCACTGAGTTAGGAGTTAACATTGGGTTCGCCCCTATCAGCGACGACGAGTATGAAGACTGGGTAGGCCATCAAGGTAAGAACCGCTACATCCTCATGGTACTGGGCCGACAGTTAGAGGCTCGCCAGATACAGGCAGCTACTCAGATTTTAGCCGATCAAGGACTGAACATCGACTCTATTCTGCGTCTCACGGGACGTAAGAGCATCAAACAACTCGATAAGCACACACGTGCCTGCATCCAGTTTTCGCTGCGAGGTGAACCTATCAACCGTCAGGAGATGCAGTCAAAACTGATGAAGTTGTCGCAACAGATGGAGATAGACTTCTCATTCCAGCGCGACGACATGTTCCGTCGCATGCGCCGCCTCATCTGTTTTGATATGGACTCAACGCTTATTCAGACCGAGTGTATCGATGAGTTGGCCGAGCGCAACGGTGTGGGTGACCAGGTAAGAGCCATCACCGAGAGTGCCATGCGTGGCGAGATAGACTTCAAGGAGAGTTTTACACGAAGGGTGGCTCTGTTAAAAGGCCTGGATGTCAGCGTGATGCAGGATATTGCTGAGCACCTGCCCATTACCGAAGGTGTCGACCGTCTGATGACAATCCTCAAGACCTGTGGTTATAAGATTGCCATCCTCAGCGGTGGATTCACTTATTTTGGCGAATATCTGCAACGACGCTATGGCATCGACTATGTCTATGCGAACGAGTTGGAGGTGGGCGAAGACGGTAAGTTGACTGGCCGCTATGTCGGTGAAATTGTCGACGGCCACCGCAAGGCCGAACTACTGAAACTCATCGCGCAGGTGGAGAAGGTAAACCTTGCCCAGACCATTGCCGTGGGCGATGGAGCCAACGACCTGCCTATGATCAGTGAGGCAGGTTTGGGTATTGCTTTCCATGCCAAGCCCCGTGTGGTAGCTAACGCCAAGCAGAGTATCAACACTATCGGACTGGATGGTGTACTCTACTTCCTTGGCTTCAAAGACTCCTATCTTGGCGAGCAGGGCAAACTTTAATCGAAACATCGAAATATCGAGATAACGAAATAACGAAATAACGTAACAACGACAAGATGAAAATACTATTGTTAGGCAGTGGCGGTCGTGAGCATGCCCTGGCCTGGAAGATTGCACAAAGCGAGAAATGCGAGAAGTTATACATTGCACCTGGCAATGCAGGCACCAGCAACTGTGGAACGAATATCCCCATGAAAGCTGATGATTTTGAAGTCATCAAGCAATTCGTAGTGGCGGAAGAAATCGACATGGTGGTTGTAGGTCCGGAAGACCCTCTGGTAAAGGGCATCTATGACGACATGAAGCAAGACGCCCGCACCAAGGACATTCCAGTTATTGGACCATCAAAAGCCGGTGCTGTCCTGGAAGGTAGTAAAGATTTTGCCAAGGCGTTCATGATGCGCCATAACATTCCTACAGCGCGCTACGAGACTTTCGATGGTGAGCATCTCGCAGAAGGTCTGGCATTTCTGGAAACCCTGCAAGCTCCTTATGTGCTCAAGGCCGACGGTCTCTGTGCCGGCAAGGGCGTACTAATACTCCCGACCCTTGACGAAGCCAAGAAAGAACTGAAAGAGATGCTAAGCGGTATGTTTGGCAATGCTTCCAGTCGTGTGGTAATCGAGGAATTCATGAGCGGTATCGAATGCTCTGTTTTCGTACTCACCGATGGCGAGCACTACCAGATTCTTCCCGAAGCTAAAGACTACAAGCGCATTGGCGAGGGTGATACTGGTCTAAACACCGGCGGTATGGGTTCTGTCAGTCCCGTTCCCTTCGCCACAAAGGAGTGGATGCAGAAGGTGGAAGACCGCATCATCCGTCCTACTGTCGAAGGTCTAAAGGCAGAAGGTATAGACTATAAGGGCTTTATCTTCTTTGGACTAATCAACAGGACAAACACACCCACAGGAGAGCCTGAGCCATATGTTATCGAATACAATTGTCGCATGGGAGATCCTGAGACCGAAAGTGTCATGTTGCGTTTGAAGAGTGACATTGTCGACTTGTTCGAAGGTGTTGCCAATGGTAATCTTAACGACTACAAGGTTGTCTTCGACGAACGTGCCGCTGTCTGCGTGATGCTGGTAAGTGGCGGTTATCCGCAGGCTTACCAGAAAGGCTATCCCATTACTGGAATCGAAAATATTGAAGGCTCTATCGTCTTCCATGCCGGAACAGCCATGAAGGACGGAGAAGTCGTGACCAGCGGTGGTCGAGTTATTGCTGTAAGCAGTTACGGCAAGGACAAGGCTGAAGCCCTGCAGAAGTCATTCGAAGAGGCTCAGAAGATACAATTTACCGATAAATATTTCCGCCGCGATATCGGAGCAGATTTATAAAGAGGCTGGCAGCAAGAGGTAATGAGCAAGAAATTATTGCAGGGAAAGGTGGCTGGCAGCAGACTGTCAATGCCAGTCATGGCGGTCTTTGGCACCATGATATGGCTTGCAGCCGGTCTTGCAAAAGAGGGCTGGTGGTTACAGTTTGCCTGTTTTGGCGTAGCCGCCTACCTGACCTTGTTGATAAACAACGTCCATGTGTTGTTGCGCATTTACTCACGCATGGTCAGTTGTTCCTTCATCGGCCTGACGTGTTGTGCCTGTTTCCTTTTTCCATCGCTGCCAGGCGCCGTCACACAACTCTGCATGACTGCTTTCCTGCTGATTATTTTCATCTGTTATCAGGACAGGCAGTCACCAGGTATTACCTTCTATGCCTTCCTGTTAATCGGAATAGCGAGTCTGACCTTTGTAAACATCCTCTTTTTAGTACCCATCATCTGGCTATTAACAGCTATCTACATCAGATCTCTATCGTGGCGTACAGGAATAGCCTCACTTATAGGCCTGCTGACACCCTACTGGTTTTACGCTCCTTGGCTGTTGTATCACCATGAACTCACCTCATTGACGGACCATTTCCGTCCATTGGTAGATTTCGGCCAGTCGTTCGATATCAGTCAGTTTACTGTTTCTCAGCAGCTAACGCTCTACTGGATTATCTTGCTAGCAGTGATTGGCACCATCCATTTCCTGCATAAAAGTTTCCATGACAAGATACGCACGCGCATGTTCTACTATTTTATGATGTGGATGAATGTTGCTGTCATGCTTCTCTTGCTCTTGCAGCCTCAGCACAACGACATACTGATTCGACTGATGATACTGTTGACAGCGCCACTCATAGCCCACTTCCTGGCGCTGACAACTACTAAAATCACCAACATTGCGTTTATCGCTATTGTTGCGACAACATTTATGATCACGCTTTATAACCTATGGAGTACATCATTTCCCTTCTGATCAGCTACGGCTACTGGGGTATGCTCATCACTGCGTTTGTGGCGGGGTCGTTCTTTCCGTTCTCCAGCGAGGCGGTAATGACGGGACTGCTGGCAGCAGGATTAGACCCATGGGGACTAATTATCTATGGAACTATTGGCAACGTACTCGGTGGTATGTTCAACTACTTTGTTGGACGTATGGGACGATTGGAGTGGATAGAGCGTTATCTGCATGTCAAGCAGAAAGACCTCGACCGTGCCACTCGCTTTATGGCTGGACGAGGAGCTTGGATGGGCTTTTTTGCCTTCGTACCACTGCTGGGCTCAGCTATCACCATCGTATTAGGACTGATGCGAGCCAACATCCCCATCTCGCTGACCAGTATTGCCATAGGCAAATTCTTGCGGTATGTGCTCCTGATTTATGGTGCGCAACTGCTCATCTAATGTTAAAAAACAACAAGCATACAGCATTTCTTATTTCTCATTTCTCATTTCTCATTTAATAATATTACCTTTGCAAATTGGAACAGAATAAAAACCAAATAGACAGAATGAAACAATTCAGACTTGTGGACAACATCATGGGGTGGCTGACCTTTGCGATTGCCGCCTTTGTGTATTGTTCCACCATTGAGCCTACAGCCTCGTTCTGGGACTGTCCGGAATTTATCTCTACGGGTTATAAATTGGAAATCGGTCACCCACCGGGTGCTCCGTTCTTCATGCTGACCGCCAACTTGTTCTCACAGTTTGCCAGCGACCCGTCACAGGTAGCCCGTATGGTGAATATGATGAGTGCGCTTTTGTCGGCAGCAACCATTTTGTTCCTATTCTGGACTATTAGCCATCTGGTACGCCGACTGCTCATCAAAGACTGGAGTCAGCTAACCACGGCTAAGTTCATCGCTATTGAAGCTTCAGCATTGGTGGGCGCTCTCATCTATACCTTTAGCGACACCTTCTGGTTCTCAGCAGTCGAGGGTGAGGTTTACGCCTACTCTTCGGCCTTTACGGCAGTTGTCTTCTGGTTGATTCTGAAATGGGAAGACCAGGCCGACCAGCCCCATGCCGACCGCTGGCTGGTGCTGATTATGTATATGACAGGCCTCAGCATCGGTGTACACCTGCTGAATCTGCTATGCTTGCCAGCCATCGTTCTGGTATACTATTACCGCAAGTTCCCGACCAGCGATCCGAAGCGCGACCTAAAAGGTTCGCTCATCGCCCTGTTTATCTCTGTTGTCATCCTGGCAGCCGTACTCTATGGCGTCGTTCCCGGCATTGTACAGGTAGGTGGTTGGTTCGAACTGTTGTTTGTCAACTACTTGGGTTGTCCGTTCAATACAGGTGAGATCGTATACATCTTCCTGCTCATCGCTGTTACCGTTTGGGCTATCTACGAAACCTATAACGACCTGAACGAAAAGCGCCAGAACATTGCTTTCCTGCTGGCAATTGCCATGTTAGGTATTCCTTTCTATGGCCACGGATGGATGTCGGCATTCATCGGCATTATCGTATTGGCTATTCTGTGGTTTGTATTGGGATATAAGAAGTTGGACGCAGGCACCAAGAAAAAGATTGCTTTGGTAAACGCCCGCATCAAGAACACGTCGCTGCTCTGTATGCTGATGCTGATGATTGGCTATTCCAGCTATGCGCTCATCGTCATCCGCTCTTCAGCAAACCCGCCCATGGACCAAAACTCTCCTGAGGATATCTTCACCTTGGGCGAATATCTGGGTCGTGAACAGTACGGACAGCGTCCGCTGTTCTACGGACAGGCATATACCTCACAGGTAGCCTTAGAGAAGAGTGGCGAATACTGCAAGCCCGTAATGACAGAGGGCGACCCTGTCTGGCAGCGTAAGGAGAAAGCATCGCCTGACGAAAAAGACCAATACTTCGTCGTACGCACTAAAGACGAATACAAATATGCCCAGAACATGCTATTCCCACGCATGTACAGCTCGGCCCATCGCGGAGCCTACGAAAGCTGGATGGGCGACATCAGTGGCCATGAGGAGATGTACGACCGCTGCGGCGAGATGATTTCCGTAAAGGTTCCCTCACAGTTGGAGAATATGCGATTCTTCATTTCCTACCAGTGTAACTTCATGTACTGGCGCTACTTCATGTGGAACTTCGCCGGACGCCAGAACGACCTGCAGGGCAATGGTGAGCTGGAACACGGCAACTGGATTACCGGTTTCGACTGGTTCGACAACTGGCGCCTGGGCGATCAATCCAAGTTGCCCGACGAACTGCGTGAGAACAAGGGCCACAACGTCTTCTATTGTCTGCCACTGCTCTTAGGTCTCATCGGACTCTTCTGGCAGTCGCTGGCCAAGCATCACGGCAATAAAACAGACCAGACCGGCATTCGCCAGTTCTGGGTGGTGTTCTTCCTGTTCTTTATGACGGGTCTGGCCATCGTCATCTACCTGAACCAGACGCCAATGCAGCCACGTGAACGCGACTACGCTTATGCTGGCTCGTTCTATGCCTTTGCCATCTGGTGCGGCATGGGTGTGGCGGCAATCATCAGCATGCTGAGCGCAAAGTTGAAAGTGAAGAGTGAACAGTTTGCTACAGCAGTAGCAGCCGTTGTGGCTGTCGTCTGTCTGCTGGTGCCCATTCAGATGGCCTCGCAGACATGGGACGACCACGACCGTTCGGGACGCTACACCTGCCGTGACTTCGGCCAGAACTACCTGAATTCGTGTCAGCAAGAAAACAACCCCATTATCTACACCAATGGCGACAACGACACCTTCCCGCTGTGGTATAACCAAGATGTAGAGGGAGTTCGTACTGATGCCCGTGTATGTAATCTCAGCTATCTGCAGACAGACTGGTATATTGACCAGATGCGTCGTCCGGCCTACGACTCTCCGTCGGTACCCATCTCGTGGGAACGTATCGAATACTGTGCTGGCACCAACGAGTATGTCAGCATCGAACCCGAGATGAAACAGGCTGTGCTCGACCACTACCGCAACAATCCCGAGGAGGCCCGCCAGCAGTTTGGCGATGAGCCCTTCGAACTGAAGAATATTCTGAAGTATTGGGTACGCTCGAAGGACAGTGACCTGCACATCATCCCTACTGATACCGTATACATGACTATCGACAAGGAAGCCGTGCGCCGTAGTGGCATGATGATGGCTACCGACAGCATCCCCGACCGCATGGTTATCTCGCTGAAAGGCAAGCGTGCGCTGTATAAGGGTGACCTGATGATTCTGGAAATGCTGGCTCAGTGCAACTGGGAGCGGCCTATCTACGTAGCGGTCTCCGTAGGCGACGATAACTACATCAACCTTGGCGACAATATCATCACCGAGGGACTGGCCTACCGCATCACACCGTTTACTACCACCCATGATGGCAAGACCATCCCTGGCGTCAAGAACTTTGACACCAAGCGTACTTACGACAATGTCATGCACCGCTTCAAGTTTGGTGGGATCGACAAGCCTGGCATCTATATCGACGAGACGGTCATGCGTATGTGCTATACCCACCGTCGTATCATGGCTAAGCTGGCGCTGGAACTGATGTACGAAGGTCAGGACAAGAAAGCCGAAGAGGTGCTACGCTACACGGCCAAGATGATACCTGACTATAATGTACCCCACAACTACAGTTCAGGCTCTATGGATCTGGTTCGCACATGGGTAGCACTTGGCAACAAGAAAGAAGCCTTGGCCATCATCAACAAGATGTGGAAGAACTCTGCACAGTACGTGCGGTGGTTCTGTACACTGGACGGTTTCCGCTTCGATTCTGCTAAAAACGACTGCCTGCTACACTTCTACATCTTGGAACAGTTAGCTGCGGTGACGGAGAACGTCGACGAGAAATGCTACCAGCAGCAGTCCAAGGACTTGAACATGCTGGCTGCTGCCTATGAAGCCAAGGGTGGCCGCCTTTATGAGGATTAACGAATCATCAGAACATCGAACCATCGAAATATCGAAAATAAAACACAATGATTATCGAACAACCCTCCATGTGGCTGCGCTGGCTCTACCCAAAGGCGCTGTGGCGTATGGACCATCAGGAGAAGGCCGTCTATCTGACCTTCGACGATGGGCCCATACCCGAAGCGACGCCTTTTATCCTCGACGTGCTGAAGCGCTATAGCATCAAGGCCACGTTCTTCATGGTGGGCGACAATGTACGCAAATATCCAGAATTGTTCCAACGCGTCATTGACGAAGGGCACCGTATCGGTAATCATACGCACAATCACATCAGCGGTTTCCGACATTCCATCCGCGACTACAGTTATAACATTGAGAAAGCCAATGCCTATCTGCATACCAATTTGGTACGTCCACCCCATGGATGGATGCGTCTCTCGCAATATGCCTGGCTCTCGCGTAAGTTCAAGGTGGTGATGTGGGACGTTGTCACTCGCGACTACTCCAAATGGCTGACTGCCGAAGATGTTTTCAACAATGTGAAACGCTACACGCGCAACGGCAGCATCATTACTTTCCACGACTCGCTAAAGAGTATTGAGAAACTAAAGACTGCCCTCCCCCTGTCCATTGAGTGGCTGCTAAACCAAGGCTACGAGTTCAGGATCTTCGCTTAAATATTGTTAAAGAAAAACATATTTCCCTCCCGTTCATGGAAGTATGTTGTCAGATTTTATTATTTTTGCAAGAAATTACTAAAACCTATATTATATGAAAAAGCTAATCTCTTTCGTATTGACCGCTGTGTCAATCATCTGTGTTTGTTCGTGTGGCAACCAGTCGTCGTCAGACCTGCAAGCCAAAGTAGACTCATTGCAGACCGCCTTGAGCCAGCGCGACGCTGACTATCGCACGCTGGACGAGTTTGTCAACGTCATATCGACGGGTCTTGATAGCATTGCCATTCAGGAAACCGAATTGTTTAACCCCTCGAAGGAAAGTCCAACACCCAGCCAAGAGCAGATTAAGAAGCAGTTGTCACACTTCAAGGAGACGCTACAGTCGCAGCGTGAACGCATTGCAGAATTAGAGAAGAAGTTGGGCAACAGCGAGGGCAACGGCAAGAAGTTGCAGCGTATCGTCATTGCCATGAAGGCTCAGTTGGAGGAGAAAGAGAGCCAGATTGCTGCCCTGCAGGAAGAAGTCAACAACAACAACGTCACCATTAACGACCTGCGTAGCCGCATCGTTCGTGTCACTCAGGAGAATGTTGCCCAGCGAGCCACCATCGACACGCAGAATCAGACCATCATGGATCAGGACGATCAGTTGCACGAGGCCTACCTCATCATCGGCAAGAAAGCTGAGCTGAAAGACGCTGGCGTGCTGAAGGGTGGTTTCCTGAAGAAGAGCAAGGTGGACGTCAACACCCTGGACAAGCGAATGTTCAAGACCATCGACGTACGTTCAGCGAAAGAGATTGCCATCAATGCAAAGAAGCCCGAAGTGCTGTCGCAGATGCCTGCTGACTCGTACACCATCGACCAGAAAGGAAACTCGTCTGTCCTTCGCATCACCAATGTCAACCGCTTCTGGAGCATTACGAAATATCTCATCATCCAGACGGACTAATCATCACAAGATACAGACGCCCACGGTGTCGTATCCTGTAGGGTTACAGTCCAGCTGGCAGAAGTTAAAGTTGAGATAACAAAGTTAGCATTCGCTTCATATAGCACGCCTCGCAGAGCTCTTGTGGCTCTGTGAGGCTTTTTTCAAAAAACACCTCACCACCTCACTCGACACCCTTGAAACACCGATGTACAGGGCGTTTGCGGCCAGTGAGGTGGTGTCACACCACCTCACTAACACCTCACTGACACTTACCTGGGTAAAAATGACGCAAGGCCGACCTGTTGCGAGTGAGGTGTCAGGTAACTCTCAGGTAAGTCTTTTCAGAGAGTTACCTAGTCGCAATCCCTTTGTGCATCGGGGTTTGGGACCTGTTGAGGTAGGTGTTAGGTCTTTTTGCGTGATGCCCTCTTCGTGGCGACGGAGACGGCACTTGTTGGTCGTCTATGTGGCACTTTGTGGCCGTCTATGTGGCACTTTGTTGGCGGCGAGGCGTAACTTTGTGACTGTCAAAGTGGCACATCCACCACGTCAAAACATAGTATCGACCACGTCAAAGCATAGTATCGACCACGTCAAAACATAGTATTCACGTAGTCAAAGCGCTGCATTTTATATTGCAAACATTAAGCAACAAAAAAGTGGCGACACCTTGAAGTGCCGCCACTCTTGCTATAGATGAATTCTTAAATTCTCGAATTCTTGATTTTTATCTTGACTACTTCAATACGACCCTTCTTAGCGCTGTTGACACGCTGACCACCAACAGTGTAGATGGTAGCGTCCTTCATCTTGTCAGCAGTAATGCTATTTTAATGCGTCGCTTTTACACGGCAGGATTGTCAGGCATGTGCCATAGTTGCACCAATGCCCAAACAAGAAAAGCTGCAGCGATTAAAGTAAAAAAAGAAATAAAATAAATCAGCCCCATATTGTTACCTCCTACTATTATGTTTCAAAATAATGAATACGAACCCAACCATCGTAAGTATAATGACAGATAAAGCTCCAAGGCCAAACAAAACATCAGGATTAACGCTAAGCCCCATAATGCCAGCAAGGATGACACCACCAAACACTAACTTTGACAAGTCCAATGTGTAATCACTAAACTTATCATACAAGTCACGCCGTGTATTACTATCTATCCTTATCCGCTTCCGTTTTACCATCTGTACTATTGGTTGTCTTACAATTCACCCTGCAAAGATATACACTTTTTCCTTAACTTCCAAATATTATTGCAAAAAAGTGGCGACACCTGAAGTGCCGCCACTTTCTTATTTAGAACAATTCGTTCAATTAGTGAAATTTGTGGTCGTTATTTTACAACCACCTTTTTACCATTGATGATGTACAGACCCTTCTGAGCCTTGTCTACACGCTGACCCTTCATGTTGTAGATGGTAGCGTCCTTCATCATCTTATCAGCAGCAATGCTGTTGATGCCAGTAGCACTGACGATAGAGATTGCCACATCGCCCTCAGGCATTGTGAAGTAATAATCAAACTTAGTGCCATCACCCGGATTAAGGGTAATTTCCGTTTCACCGTTCATTGCTACTACCTTGTAGTCTGCTGCAAGGTTGGCAACCTTAATCTTGATTTCCTTACCAGCGACAAACTTGGTGTCAGCAATAGCTTCGCCATCACCATTCACGAGAGTTACAGTACCATACGTTGTCTCTGTGGGCAGAGTAATGTCGTACAGCTTGCTGAACTCATAGGATACTGTGATGTTGAAAGCAGGCATAAGAAGATATACACCCTTCTCGTCCTGACCGAATGTAATGCTTGCGGTTACATCCTCACCAGCATCATTCTTCACGACTGGCAACTTATATATTGCATAGCCCTCAGCAGGAGTCATCGTCGGATAAATCTTATCGCCAGCAGCAGCGTATGCTGCAGATGCTGTCATAGTACCATTCTTAACCTCGCCAATCGTGATAGCATATGAAGTTGCTGTTGTCAGCGTCCAGCGAGGATCGCCAGGCATTGTTGCAGGTGCTTCAGTTCCAGGAGCAAGCAGGAACGAACCGTTGAAGTCACCAGCGGCAGCGTTAGTGAAGGTCATCAAACCAGCTATACTGGTCATTGAAGATACATCTGCATAGCTGCCAACAACACCCTCCTCAGCATTCTCACCAGAATGGTTGAATATGTTGTTTGCAACTGTCCAAGTAGCACTTGTCTGAGCACTGCTAGCATTGCCGCCAAGACCTCTTAATACCTGACCCTTCTTGCCACAGTTAACAAAGATATTATTCTCAATATCAAATGTCATGAAACTTTGATTGTTCTGAATCTGAGTTCCAAAATTCTTACCTGTTGCAACATTATTAAAGGTCGAGTTCGTTATCTTTGTCGTCTGAGTAGTACCACCAAGTTCTGCAACGACCTTCTTAGCTTGCTGAGTTGACAGGAAAGACTGAGAATGCGTACCGGTGAAATAAATAGTACTATTATTAATCGACAAAGCCTCAAAGTTTCCACTTTGTCCACCACCACTGAAGTCTATGACTGGCTTACTGCTGGAAGTACCACCAACTACCACATTATCTACTTCAAACTTCTTGATGAAATAACGAGTCATGTTCTCATAGAACAATTGGGCTGACACTCCGGTGATGGAAACATCCTTAATACTGACGATTTCTACAGGATAGGAAACAACAGCATCACCGTTCATAACAGGAGCAACTGCAGGAGTAGCACTCATCTGAATGAAAGGCTTCGTCAAAGAAGAAGCATCAATCTTTGAGCCATTACCATTGATGATCACATTGCCACCTGCCTCAATAGGAGCACTTACAGTATAAGCACCATTCTCAGCCAAGTTAATCGTGATGTTACCAACCTTGTCGCCAGCAGCAGTAATCTCAGTCTTCTTGACATCAAGAACTTCATTGATAACAGCACCTGTCTCGAGAGCCAACTCAACATCAACTACCTGAGGCTTAACCAATTCAACCTGAGTAATATTGTAACCCTTCTGATTGATGATAATACCGTCTGTCTTCAGTTCTGCAACATTTGACTCTGGAACAACAAAGACAAAACCTGTAGCAGTCTTCACTGCAGGGAAATTCTCATAATCAGTCCAAGTCCATCCAGTATCATTACCACTATACTGTGCTATAATGTACCTGTCGGCCTCTTCAACGCCTGTAGCCTCGGTGCATGTCACACGAATAATGTCACCGGCCTCAACGCCGCCAACCCATGTAAGTTGTTCATCAATAGTCTCATAATGGCCACCATTAGCATTCAAGAAGTGCTTAGCATTAACAGACACATAAGTATTTGAATTTCCTACCCAAATAGAAGCATCAGAACCTGTAGCGGTACCAGCCTCAAGTGATACCATCGTGGTTGAGTATCCAGCACCAGAAGCCATCAGCCCAGTAGCCTGAATGCGAGCCAGAATGTCACCAGTCACAACAAACGAAGCATCAGTAACAGTGCCTTCACCGACAGGAACACCAGCTTCAAGGTCAGCAAATGAACCATCCTTCAAAACCACTTGAGCACTATAGGCATTGCCAGGTGTAGCTGTCACACCCTCTACAGCAACGTGCAGAATGTCGCCAACCTTAACGTTAGCCAATTTCTCGGCATCAACCTTAATATCAGCAGAACCCCAGCTAGCAGCGACTGGTGTAGCACTGTACCACAGCACTGCGGGATCCAAAGTCGGGTCGTAAGTTACAGGCCAGTGAGTTACGTCACCTGTCTGGAGCTTAGCCTGCTGAGAACCAGCATTAACCGTGAAGTCACCATTAGCAGCATCCTTGAAACCAGGATCAGTCTGCAAGCCTTCGTCTCCATTATAGTTGGGCTCAGCAAAGAAAGCACCATCAAACATGTATGTGTTCTTGCCGTCAGTTGTTAACTGATTCTTATTGTTCGTCATGTTTCCATAAATCTTCTTATTAGAAACATTCACGAAAATATTGGAATTCATCACATACAGATATTTCTGGCCCTTCAATGTATTTGTATTCAAGAACTGCTTGGCCTTGGCAACATTATAGAAAGTACAGTTTGCTACTGTCAACTTTCCGGTCTCCTCCTCATAGCCCGTAATCTGCCATGGGCGCTTGCCGGAAAGGGCAATGAAGTTTGCAGAACCAGCCTCATTACAATAGAATGTAGAATTAGTAATGTTGAAATTAATTGCCATTGAAGAAGCAAAGTTCAATGCAACATTTTTCTGAGTAGAATATTGGAATACGCAATTGTTAATTGTGAAGGACTCAAAAGCATAACCCGTGCCATTATCAGCATATATTGCATTTGTCAATCCTGTAATCTTAACACCATCTATCTTAGACGGAGTCTTAACTACGTACTGACCGCTAGTAACAGCCTCAACGCTAGGAGTCTTACTCATCAAAATGAATGAACCCGCATTAGCACTTGCATCAATAACAGCACCTGCAGCACCATTGATGGCAATACTTGCAGAAGCCTCAATAGGAGCACTTACAGTATAAGCACCATTCTCAGCCAAGTTGATGGTGATGTCACCAACCTTATCACCTGCTTCTGTAATAGCGGTAGTCTTAGCAGCCAGAGCTGCAGTAATGTCACCGTCAGTAATATCTGCTGCTTCCACTGTTACGGGGCAAACTTTGGGAACTCTCGTAATAGAGATGGGCTGGAATTGGATATTGTCGTTATAACGGCTGATAACTCCGACGATATCATAGGTCTCGCCGTCAACAGGATCAGCAATCTCCAAACCGAACTTGTTGTAACCAGCAACAACGGTCTCGCCAGAGTAGATACTAAAGTTCTGTCCTTCAGGCTTAGTATAGGTTACGCCCTTCAGTGTAACTACCTGATTAACATTCTCGGCTTTAACGTCGTCAATGGCAACTGCCGGGTAAGTAACGGCTACAGCCTCACCCTCCTTCAGCGTGAGTGCAGCGTCAGGAACAGCCTCAAAAAGATTCTTGTAGATGCTTACCTTACCAGTCCAATTAGCAGCAATCGTCCTACCAACAGCGTCAGCAGGTACTACATCTGTTCCAAATATCAGACTTGAGCCAGTATTATCCTTAACATAGTTATACTTACCATTTTGATAAACCACAAGTGCTTCACCCGTGAAAGCGAATGATGCATCATTTTCCAACTTATTCAAGTCAGCAAGGGAGCCAACCGAAGGAATCGCTGTAAATGTCTTGCTAGCAATAGAGCTGGAGACCTCATCCTTAATAGCAATAGCCTTAACAGTAGCTGTCTCAGTCAGTGTAAACGGAGCCTCATACAGTGTGCTCTCTGCTGTGGGGTCATTGCCATCCAGTGTATAACGAATAGCAGCACCTTCAGTTTCACAAGCCAGCGTTACCTCAGTAGAGCCCACAAACGGAGTTGTACCAGAAATAGATGGAGCAGCAACGGCAGGAGCAGCAGCTGTAGTAATCTCAACACTTCCAATAAAAATGCGATGTCCAGAAATAGTGATTTTAGTTTCACTAGTACCGCCACTAATATTATAGGTATATTCGGTATATTCCGAATTAGTAACAGTAACTTCTTCACCAGAGATAGTACCTGCACCCGAAATGGCGACTTTCATCTTATTTGTTCCAGAGCCCCATCCTGCAGCACTAATCTTTACGACTGCAGCACCATTGAGGTCAGCAAGAGCAACAGTAGTCATTTTACCATCACTACTTGATGTACCCAACTTGATGCACTTGTCTCCATAATATGCATTACTCAAATCAGATGTTTGCCATTTAGCCTTAAAGGCTGCAAATGCAGCTTGAACTGCTTCATCTGTATGGGTTGCATTACTGCTCTGAATCTTAATCGTAGCGATTGATCCTGTCCAGTCGCTACCTGAACCTCCTTTGAAGGTTTCGCTACCTGTAGCATAGCTAAAATCATCAGAGAAGACATCACCTGCCGATCTCCTCGTCTGTTGCACAGCAAATGCCGCAATAGCTACGAGAGCAACCATTAATAAAGATAATTTTTTCTTCATAAGCGTTTTGTTTTAGTTAATAAAATATGAATTGGTTTAAATCTTTGTTTTAATATGTGCAGTAGTTAGCTGCAAAGTTAGGCAATAATCTTGTTACCACCAAACATTTTCACGCTTTTTTGCTTATTACAAGACGTACAACCTGCTGATTTGTCATCACAAAAAACGATTACGTAAAAAGATGGCAGCTTTATTTGGTCAGTTCATATAAATAGCGTACCTTTGTGGTGTAATTAACAAACACTAATATTCATATTAATAATGTCTACATTAACTATCTGTATTGTCGTGGCTTTCGTGGCGGGCTATCTGTGCATAGCCTTGGAGAGTCTGACAAAGGTCAACAAGGCTGCGATTGCCCTGTTGATGTGTGTGGTGTGCTGGACGCTGTTGATGCTCGACCCTGCTGGATTCTATCCTGAGATAGCCGGTGAAGGCGTGGTTCACCACATTGCCGAGGTGATAGAGCACCATCTGGGCGACGCCGCCGGAACGTTGTTCTTCCTGATGGGCGCTATGACCATTGTCGAGATTGTCGACTCGAACGGCGGTTTCAACTTTGTGCGTGACACGCTGAAGACCCGTTCGAAACGCAAACTGATGTGGCGTGTGGCCTTTATGACGTTCTTCCTGTCGGCCATTCTCGACAACCTGACCACCAGCATCGTGATGATTATGGTGCTGAGGAAACTGGTGCAGAGCCGTGAGGACCGCCTCATCTATGCGGCACTGGTCATCATTGCTGCCAACTCGGGAGGTGCGTTCTCCCCTATTGGCGACGTGACCACCATCATGCTGTGGATCAAGGGCGTCATCACTACGCAGGGCGTGCTCAGCGAAATCTTCATTCCTTCGCTGGTATCAATGCTCGTACCCGCTGCTATTCTCAGCCTGTCGCTCAACGGTAAGTTCGACAAGGAGCAGAACCTGCCCAAGGCCGAGGTCAGCCAGTTCACCAAGGTGCAGCGCGACATCATCTTCTGGCTGGGTGTAGGCGGACTCATCTTCGTACCCATCTTCAAGACGCTGACCCACCTGCCGCCGTTCATGGGCATCCTGCTGGTGCTGGGCGTGCTGTGGACCACCACAGAAATCTTCCACTACAACACTGCTGAAGACGACACAATGGCCAAGCGCGTCAGCGACATCATGTCACGCATAGACCTCTCGACCATCATGTTCTTCCTGGGCATTCTGATGGCTGTCGGCGTACTCCAGGAGGTTGGCGTGCTGACTGCTCTGGGCGAAGGCCTCAACGAAGCTTTCTCGGGTAACTACTACCTCGTCAACGGTATCATCGGCGTACTGTCAAGCATCGTCGACAACGTGCCGCTGGTTGCTGGTTGCATGGGAATGTATCCCGTTGCTGCCGAGGGCGCAATGGCCGTCGACGGCATCTTCTGGCAGCTGCTGGCCTACTGTGCCGGTGTGGGTGGCTCCATGCTGATTATCGGCTCTGCTGCCGGTGTGGTGGTCATGGGCCTCGAAAAGATTACCTTTGGCTGGTATATGAAGAAGATTACATGGATTGTCTTCGTCGGCTATCTGGCCGGTATGCTTATATACTGGGTAGAGCGTATGCTGTTCTTTAATTAATAACAAGGAATATGATTTGGAATGAGGAATGAGTGATTATCATTCCTCATTTCTTTTTGGTATCCAGAACCAGAAGGTTGAGCCACAGCCTTCGCCTTCTGACGTGACACCTATCTCGCCACCACTCTTGTCGACAATGGCCTTACAGATAGACAAGCCAAGACCCGTGCCCTGCACAAACTCGTTGAGTTTGACAAAGCGCTCGAAGACAGAGCTTTGCTTCTCTTTCGGAATGCCTGCTCCCGTATCCTCACAATAGAAATAAAGGTATGCTCATCATTCACTCCCCATCAATCATTATTTCCTTCATTGTTTTCATTTCTCATTTCTTTCACTTCCACGGGAACCCATATCCAGAACAAGGAACCACAACCATTGCCCTTCGACTTAAGACCAATCTGTCCGTGACAGGCATCAGCAATGGCTTTGCAGATGCTCAGACCAAGACCAGTACCCTGTACGTAGTCGTTAACTTTGAAGAAGCGGTCAAAGATTTTATGCTGCACATCGGTAGGGATACCGTCGCCAGTATCCTCGCAATAGATGTAAAGCCCATTTCTCTTTTCTTCATTTTCAACTCTCGTCTCAAGACGATAGCCGAGCTGTATGTGTCCCTGATGAGTATACTTGACAGCATTGGTTAAGAAATTGGTCATCACCTGACGCATACGTCCCTCATCGACCACCATTTCAAGTGAAGCATAGGGATTATCTATGAGGAACTCAACACCAGGCTCTACCATACGCCCCTTCAGCGACTCACATGTATCAGCAAACACCTTTGAGAAATCCACCTGGGCTGGTACTATCGTGATACCACTGGTATCAATCGACGACAGCGCCAAAATGTCGTTGATGAGCCTCAGTAGCATGTCGCAGTTAGTATGAATGATGCGAATCATCTCTTTTTTGTCGTCGGGCGAGTCGATGCTCTGCAACAAATCGGTAAAGCCAACGATAGCATTCAGCGGTGTACGTATCTCGTGAGTCATATTGGCCAGGAAGACACTCTTCATACGACCAGAATCCTGGGCACGCTCTGTCTCTTGCTTCAACTGTTCCTGTTTTTGCATCAGGTGATTGATATTTCGCCAAATACCAAACGAGCCTTTTAAACGACCCTCTTCGTCGTACTCTGGTATACTATTGATCTGAACCCACTGTGGCTCCGTGTACTTATTCGACACAACGGGATGCATCTGCCCCATATAGCCCAATGGCTGGCTGATGACGTCAGCAGGATTGTCCAGCGCTTTGACAAACGGATCGTCCTGATTGACAAAGATGCTTTGCAGTTGTTTCAGCGTAAAGGTATTTTCAACGGTACTCAGTCCGCTATAGAACTCTATGCAGTCGCGATCCAGCGAGATACGCCACGACTGGATACCACAGGTCTCCATCATATAGCGCAACTCCTCTTCGTAGAGTCGGATAGACTCGTTGACCTGTTGTATCCGACGGTCGTTCTCCTTCACCTGCAGATAGAGGTTACGTTCCTCTGTAATATCACGCGTAGCAATGGCAAGATAGAGCTGTTTACCCTCATCATCAACAATGGGATGCAGACGAATCTCCAGATACAGATACATATTGCGCTCAGGAACAACGCTCAGTGAACAAATCCATAATTCCTCTACATTGTTGCGGTCGAGCACCTCACTGAAAGGAGGAACGTCAAACAGGTTGGCAGACGAGAAGAAAGCATCACCCACCTCGCTGTCGAAGTTACAAATCTGACGCATGATTTTATTGGCGTCGACCAGCCAGCCATCGGGAGTATAGAACGAGAGTCCAATGATAGAGTGCTCGAAGATGAGTTTGTACCGATTCGTCAGATTGGCGGCCTCTTGTTCCTGTCTGAGCAGCTCAGCCTCGTCCCACAGAGTGCTGACGATACCAATGACGTGACGGGTCTTCTGTTGGTATTCTGCAATACTGGTATTGTGCATGAAGCCCCACAGCGGTTCCTTACCACCATCATCATATCGCCAACGGTAGAAGAATTCAGCGCGCTCCTGTTCACCATTGATAATTCGGCGGAACGACTCTAACGTCGCTTCAAGATCATCGGGATGAACGCGCTGTTTCCATTCTTCAACAGTGGCTCCTCCTGGAGGAAGAAATGTACCGGAAAGATTACTTATGCGGCCTTCACGGATGTCATAACGTACCACATTGTTGTTGCTGACACGCAAAGCCTGTTGCATCAGTTCGCTGACTGCACTCGACCGGTCTAAGTGACGACGGGTACGTTTGGCTATCAGACGATTCAACGCCAGCATCAGACAAAACACAGCAACAATGGTCAAAATCATCCAAGCCGAGAGAAATTGTATCTGGTAGCTGATCAGGAGCATGGGGAAGAGTAATAGCTTCATAGGGCGTAGCAGTGATGGGTTAAACGATAGTGGTACGTTTCTCTATGACAGACGCTTTGCAGGGGATGGTCACCCACACCGTAGTGCCCTTCCCCAGTTCAGACTGCAGTTCAATGGTGCCACCCATCTGTTGGACCATCAACTGTATAATCGGTAAATCCAGTCCTGTGCCGCACATCTCATCTTTTGCATTACGAACGAAACGATCAAAGACGTGTGGAAGGGTCTTTTCGTCAATACCTACGCCAGTATCTTCAACCGTAATCGTCAGTTCGCCACGGCGATACTCACACTTGGCCTTGATGGTGCCGTGCGGTGCAAAATGGACTGACAGCGCACACAAGCGTTCAATGACCTGTCCGAGATACTCGAAATTGATTTCGACCATCAGGCGCTGATATGGATTATCGACAATGGTTGTCACATCCGGATTCTTGTTAGACCAGCCCATCTGGCAATGACTCTCGAAGAGTAGTGCGAAATCAACCTCCGCCAACGGATATTCCACCATATTGGCATCAAGGCGCGAGATAAACAACACATCGTTGACCAGTTGTAACATGGTATTAGCGTTACGCTTGATTTCCTCGACAAAGACGGCCTCATCGGCAACATCATGCTCAGTCTCGAAAAGGTCGGCGAACCCTACCACAGTATTCAGCGGCGTACGTATCTCATAACTCATATTGGTCAGGAACGACTGCTTCAGGCGCTCAGTTTCCTGAGCCTTGCGAGTTTCTACGGCCAGACGCTGCTCTGTTTCAACCAGATCGGTCATGTTACGACACAGGCCAAAGTAGCGTTCCACCTTACCATCGGCACTAATGATAGGTACCAAGTTAAAGAGCAGCCAGATGGGACGACCTTTCTTGTCGTGTATCTCAGTCTCAATATTGGCTTCTATCTGACGTGTAACACCATGGTCCATACGGTTTAGCACGCTGGACACTGTACGGCGGAAGCGTGGAGCTGCCAAGCGTATACAGCGTAACTGCGACATACGCAACTGGGACTCGCTGATGTCGTCGGAAATCTCGAAGCGGAAAGACGACGGATAATAGTTGACGAGTCGCACATCACTGACGCGCAGGGCGTAGTTGATGTTGCGGATATAGTCTTTGATCTCTTGGGTTTTACGGAACAGACGAAGCGCTCCTTCCTTCTGACGATGATACGACTCGACCATTTCAGTAATGTCGCGACCAGCCATATAGACACCCTCCAACTGGCCTCCTGCACCGCGAATAGGATTGATGGTCGACTCGTAATACATCTTTCCATTCAACTGAAAATCATCCAAGCGATACTTGTCGGCTTGGAAGTCGGCAAAGTCAATAATAGAGCTGGAACGGGTATTCTCTATCGTTTCCAAGGGAATGCGGTTGAACATCGGGTTGTTCTCAAGCAGGAACGATCCGTCAAGGACCTCTTTCTGGTCAGATACATGGAAGGTCTCGCACGCTTTCTGGTTAATCTCCTTCAATACACCGTTCTTGTCATAGAAAAGCATGTCAATAAGCGATGTATTGAACACGGTATGATAACGAACTATCAACTCTTGGACATGCTGGCGGTGCTTGTGCTCTTCTGTCACATCGCGCTGAATTCCCAGCACCAGTTTCAGGCGTCCTTCACTGTCACGCTCAGCAACGACTACGGAAATCTCATAGTGGCGCACTGGGCTATCCTCCTTTTGGGCTCCCCTGATGTTCACCACGGCAGAGGAGCGCTTGCCGTCACACATATCGAAAATGCTACTCTGGAGTTTGTCGAAGTCGCCACGGTCAAAGAACTGCGAGAACTCTACCGGATTGTACTCTGCGCCATATGTTCCCTGTTCTGTTATCGTATAATAATGGCGATTGGATGATTTGTAAATCCACAGGCTCTGATTGGCAGTCTTCAGAATCAGGGACATGCGGTCGTTCATGTCTCTTATGGAAAGACTGGTGTCCTGTTCGTGAAAGACATAGACAAAATTAAGGAATAGAAGAACAAAGATGGCAATAAGCATGATGGCCACGCCGTAGGCTACGCAATGGTCAAGGTCGAAAACTTGTTCCAACACATTATCGGCCGCAAAGGAGGCCGTCGGCAGAGCGATGGTTGCCAGGAACAAGGCAATACGCAACGACCATCCTTGGAATTTGTTTCTATTCATTTAGGATAGCATCATACTGTTTTAGGTAGGCAAAGTTATAAAACTTATGGCATTTATCAAAATTTTTTGGCCTTTTTTTCATATTTCCTTGCTCATTCAGAATTAAATCCTTATCTTTGTGACGGAAAGACAATACATAATCAAATAAAACATGTTAGACGTAAAACAAACATTGAATGGAGCGGAAGAGCGTATGCAGATGGCTGCCATGTTTCTGGAAGAGGAACTGAACCGTGTACGCGCAGGCCGTGCCAACGTAGCCATCCTCGATGGTGTACGTGTAGAGTCGTATGGTTCCAGAGTGCCTCTGAACCAAGTTGCCAACATCTCAACGCCCGATGCCCGCACCATCGCCATCAAGCCCTGGGACCGCAAGCAGATTCGCGACATTGAGAAAGCCATCATGGACTCAGATGTAGGCATCACCCCTGAGAACAACGGCGAGATTATCCGTTTGGGTATCCCCCAGCCTACTGAAGAGCGCCGCCGCGACCTGGTGAAGCAGTGCAACAAGATCTGCGAGAAAGCCAAGGTTGAGGTGCGCAACGTGCGTGGCGACATCAAGGAAAAGCTGAAGAAGGCCATCAAGGACGGGCTGTCTGAGGACAACGAGAAGGACGCCGAGGCCGAGCTCCAGAAACTGCACGACAAGTGGATCAAGAAGCTTGACGAGCTGATGGAAGCCAAGAACAAGGAGATTATGACGGTCTAAATGCAGGGACTTGTCATTAAGAATACTGGCAGTTGGTACACCGTTCTGACAGACGATGGCCAACTGCTTGATTGTAAGGTAAAGGGCAATTTCCGTATCAAGGGAATACGCTCTACTAATCCTGTGGCAGTAGGCGACCACGTCACCGTTGGCGAAGGCAACTGGATTACAGAGATTGAGGATCGCCGTAACTACATCATCCGCAAGAGCATCAACCTGTCGAAGCAGAGTCATATCCTGGCGGCTAACGTCGACCAGGCGCTACTTGTCGTCACCGTCGTCAAGCCCGAGACCAGCACGACCTTCATCGACCGTTTTCTGGCTTCTGCCGAGGCCTATCGCGTACCCGTGATACTAATATTCAATAAGACCGACCTGCTGAACGACGAAGAGCGTCACTACCAGCAGATGATGATTGAGTTGTATGAGACCATCGGCTACGAGTGTCGCGCCATATCGGCAGAGACAGGACAAGGTGTAGAAGAACTGCGGCCTATGTTAGAAGGCAAGATCACCCTGCTCAGCGGCAATAGTGGTGTAGGCAAGTCGACACTCATCAACCGTCTGGTGCCACACGCCAACCAGCGTACGGCAGAAATCAGCGATGCCCACAACACAGGTATGCACACCACCACCTTCTCGGAAATGATACCTCTCACCCCTCACCTCTCACCTCTCACCTCTTATCTCATCGACACCCCAGGCATCAAGGGCTTTGGCACGTTCGACATGGAGCGCGAAGAACTGACTAGCTATTTCAAGGAAATCTTTGAGTTTTCGAAACAGTGTCGTTTCTCTGACTGCACACACACTCACGAGCCTGGCTGTGCAGTACTCAAGGCCGTAGAAGACCACTACATCGCGCAAAGTCGGTATCAGTCGTATCTCTCTATGCTCGACGACAAGGACGAAAACAAATATCGTGAAGCCTACTAAGCTTCGCGATATTTTTACCTTGTGTTTTGGGGAAGCCTACTAAGCTTCGCGATATTGTTTATCCAAACGTTATTGTATATTTCGACATAAACGACGCACCCGGCTGCAGGTGGTTCATCAGCGGCTTGTCCTTAAACTCGCCTTTCCAACCCCTTGGGTCGCCAATACCATACCACGGTTCAATGCAGACGAAGGGCGCATGCTTATCGAAAGGACTCCAGAAAGCGCAGACGGGTGTCTTGTAGTCGACGGTAACAGCTGGTTCGCCATTGGTGTCTATCAACATAGCCCGGCGGGTCTGACTCTTGTGTATCTTCACGCTGTCGTTGCGCCAGAAGTTATTATTCAACTCCAGAATACCCATATCAGCCTCCAAAGGCACCTCCACCATGTCGTGAGAACCATCGGCATAGCTTTTCAGCACGTCCATCGGCTCCTCGTTGTCGAGCTTGATGATTCCCTCAGTCTTTCCACTAGGGATATTGAAAGCGGGATGACCGCCTATCTGGAAGTGTATCTCCTTATCATCGGTATTCTCAACATGCCAAATGATATGAACCTTATTGCCTTCCAAACGATAGGTGATAGCCAGATTGAAGCGATACGGATAGACCTTCAGCGTCTCCTCGTTATCGTGAAGTGCCAGTGTCACCTTATTCTCACTATGACTGATAACGGTGAACTCCTTGTCGCGGGCAAAGCCATGACGCGGCAAATGATACTCCTTTCCATCCACAAGGTAAGTATCATTATTAACACTACAAACCAGCGGAAACAGAATAGGCGAATGGCGCGGCCAAAACTTTGGGTCGGCCTGCCACATATACTCGCGACCCTCGTCGTCTTTCACACTCTGGAGCTCGGCTCCCTTTTCTGCGACCTTAATAGTCAGCTGTTCGTTCTTTAGTTCTACCATATGCTTAATATTTTTCTTGCAAATATACGAAATAATTGCAATTATTCGTAACTTTGCACCATGATTTTAGAAGAATTAGCAAATAAACGTATTGCGGTGCTGCTCAGCGGTGGTGTCGACAGCTCTGTGGTGCTCTACGAACTGGTGCGACAGGGCCTGACGCCCGACTGCTTTTACATCAAGATCGGTCCTGAGGAGGAAGAGGAGTGGGACTGCTCTTCAGAAGAAGACCTGGAGATGGCAACGGCTGTCAGTCACAAGTATGGCTGCAAGCTGGAGGTCATTGACTGCCATCAGGAATACTGGAATCAGGTCACTAAATATACTATGGATAAGGTACGCGCAGGACTGACGCCCAATCCTGACGTGATGTGCAACCGCCTCATCAAGTTTGGCGCCTTCCACGAGAAGCGTGGCCACGACTACGACCTTATTGCTACTGGCCACTATGCCACGACGGAAATAGAACCTGTGGTTAGCGGTTCACCCGCTGACGCCCTCAAGTGGCTTTGCACCAGTCCTGACCCCGTAAAAGACCAGACTGACTTCTTGGCACAGATCTACGACTGGCAACTGCAGAAGGCGCTGTTTCCCATTGGTCACATGATGAAGGAAGAGGTGCGGGCTATTGCCGAGCGCGAACACCTGGCGCCAGCCCACCGTCGCGACTCGCAAGGCATCTGCTTCTTGGGAAAAATCAACTATAACGACTACCTGCGTCGCTATCTGGGCGAGCTACAAGGCGACGTCGTAGAACTGGAGACGGGTAAACTCATTGGGCACCATAAAGGCCACTGGTTTCACACCATCGGACAGCGAAAGGGGATGGGACTGGGCGGTGGTCCGTGGTTTGTCATTAAGAAAGACATTGAGCAGAACATCATCTATGTCTCTCACGGCTACGACCCTCAGACGGCCTACAAGCAGGACTTCCCCATCATGGCGTTCCACAGCATCAACGGACAACTGCCGCCAACGGATGTGACACTCAAGATTCGCCACACGCCAGAGTATCTGCCTGCGAAATTAGAAGCGATGGGCGACGGCAACTATATGGTACATGCAGCAGCACCTATTCATGGCGTAGCACCTGGACAGTTCTGCGTCATCTACGATGCTGAGCATCACCGTTGCTATGGTTCTGGAGAAATCACTATTCTCCCATGAGGCTGTTCAGGTAGACCTCAAGGGCGGTATAGCCTTCTTTTGAAATGATTTTGTTGCGGTCCTCCGAATCATTGGGATTCAAGCCGTGGGTCCTCTCCCACTCGTCTGCTATTCCGTCGTGGTCGTTGTCGACCACAGGCGTGGCGACAGCATATTGGGGCCAGCCCTCAGCATCGGCAGGTGCGTCGATAATGCCCTGTTTGTTGGCACCAGCACCTTTGTACTTCGGGCGACCACTCTTCACATCTTCTATGATACGGCATTCCACGACATCTCGGTGAATGGTGCCCGCCTTGGCCAGCACCTGTTTGAAGGCTTTCTTGGCCGACTCGGCAGGCGTCAGGTAGTCTGCATACTGCGACTGGCCGAGGGGTTGGTCGCACTTCATCTGTTCAATGCCGAAACCCGTCCTGTTGCCAATGAGTGCCCAACTGTCCTTCGTCTTCTGACCTTCCATCACGTTGTCGTTGAAGTACCACAGTGAGGGGCCTGTCAGCGTTTTGCCCTTTCGTGCCAGAGAGAGTTCTATCAGCACATTGTCAGCAGGATGGGCAGGACCAGGCTTGTAGTAGTTGCCCACGAAGTTGCATTCGTGACTGCTACCCTCGCCAGCCTCATTCTCACCACCATAGCAGGAGTTGCGGCGCCCCCAGTTGAAGTTCACATTGTTCTGATATTCCAGAAAGACGTTCTTGTCGACCCGAGGATTGGTAGCGCCATTGAGGCGAGCCGAACGGCTGTCGTTATGGGCCAGCAGGTTGTGATGGAACGTAGCTGGCGAGCCTCCCCACTGGGCACCATAGCCTCGGACACCCTTCTTATGGCCAGCGTCATAGAGGCCTTCGTGAATGATGCACCACTGCAAGGTGGTATAATGGTTGTCGTACATGGTGACGTTCTCCTCGCCACTCCAGCCAAAGCAGCAATGGTCGATGATGATGTTCTGAGCATTCTCTATGCCGATGGCTCCACCTTCGATAAAGTTCTCCTTCTTTGATTTGGTGGGATCGCCCAGCGTTCCCAGTCGAGCTCGGATATTGCGGATGATAACATTCTCGGAGCCTCCAAGGTTCAGTTTGCCGCCACGCAGCAGAATGCCTTCGCCTGGTGCTGTCTGTCCGGCTATCGTCACATTCTTCAGTTTGGCACGAATAGCCCGCTCGCCTTTCCGTTGCGGATTAGGTCCAATGTCGATAATGCCACTCACACGAAACACGATGGTGGCATTCTCGCGACCAGCTTCCGTCAGTGCCCAGCGTAGCGAACCCTCACCACTGTCGTTGAGGTTTGTCACCTCGACCACCTTTCCGCCTCGTCCGCCAGAGGCATACTTGCCAAAGCCTTCAGCCGTAGGGAAAGCCAGCGTCTGAGCCTGAACATGTATGGCGAGTGCTAAAGCCATGAAGGCTATCACGATTCTTCTCATCATCTTCATCTGTTATTATTTCCGATATTTCTTCAACACGGGAATCTCTTCACAGAGGGCATCGGCCAACAGTTTGGCAACTGTAGTTGCGCCATAGATGTTATAGTGAGTATTGTCCTGCTTGCCCTTGGGTTCACTTGGCTCCTGACCAGGCAGAAACCACATATGGAGTTTCTTAGACTCCTCGCGACCCAATCCCTGCTCCAGGTCATGGGTAATCTGGTTGGCGTCTACGAAGTGACAATTCATGCGGCGAGCCACGTCACGTGGAGCTTGAGCATACAGGCCGTGAGTATCAATCAGAGAGTCGCCCTCGACCATTCTCACACCATCCTTAAAGGTAGAAGTGCGCAGCAACTCGTCGTCGGCAATCTCAGGAGCCTTCACCATAAAATTGCGACGTACCACGCAGTTCATCAAGACGGGAATGCCACCATGCTCTCGAGTCTCGCGTACGAATTTGGCCAGGTTATAGTCGAAGGTAGAGCCTGGGTCGGTATGGCGCTCAGGCTGTGCCTTCTCGTCGTTATGGCCAAACTGAATGATGACATAGTCGCCAGGTTTCATCTTCTCCAGCACCTTGTCCCATCGTCCCTCATTGATAAAACTCTTCGATGAGCGACCATTAACGGCATGATTGTCGACCACCACAAAGTTCTCATCGAAACACCGTTGTAGCATCATGCCCCAACCTCGTTCCTGCTTGCCGCCAGTAATGTCCTTGTTGGCAGCGGTTGAGTCGCCAATGATGAAGATTGTGGTCACCTTTTGAGGCATGAAGGCCGTCAAGAGCACGAAGACTGAGATGAGAAGAAATAATGTTTTTTTCATAATTGTAATTGTCAGTTCTAACTGTTTAACTAAAAGACGGACTATATGCGCGTTTGTCACCAATATCCTACATTTCCCACACTTGATACTGGAAATCAGACGGTTACACAGATATTTCCTACACTGGAAGTGACACTAAAGTAACACCTATGGGGGATACATCCGCGAAAACACCGTTTTCACGGCGTGAATACTATGTACGTAAACGTTAAGTACATAGTTTTCACGAGATGAAAACTATGTATTCACATCGTGGAAGTTATGCATTAACATTGTTAATGCGTAACTTTAATGGTGTCGAAGTGGGACTTTCACGCGTTCAAAACGCCGCAGTGTAACTTTAGTGCCACTTCCAGTGTAGGAAAATTGAAGCTAACTCGTTGATATTCAAGAGCAAGTGTAGGAAATGCAGAATATTTGCTTTTTTCTGCTATAGCACAAAAAAAGTAGCGACCCTTTACAGCGTCGCTACCTTTTTTATACAATAGGCGTTTATTACTTAACCATGAACTTGACCTTTGGTCGAGTTCGTTCACGTTCGAAAAAGAGAGCTCGCTCTCTTTTTACTCACTTAACCACGAACTTTTTGCCGTTCTGGATAGCAATGCCCTTGTAGCTATTGTTTACCTTCTGACCAGCGAGGTTGTAGATAGCAGTGTCGGCGTTCTTAGCAGCAACAGTCTTCACAGGCTCGATAGCAGTTAAATCTTCCTTAGACTTGCCAGGAGCAAAAGTGAAGCCTTGGAAACCTATCTGTGTTGTTCCTTGGAAAACCCAATAAGTTTTTCCTGCCTTGGCGTCAATTACAACATTTCCCCAAAAAGGCTGGTTGCCAGCACCGATAATCCAAGGTTTATCAGGGTTTCCCAAAGCACGAATCTCGTCATTGCTCATGAACTTCTTCTTACCTACTTGGTCTTCTGTGCACTTGTTTGCAGCGAGATCATCGGCCGTCCAATTCTGACCATTGATATAACCCTCTACAAGATACTCGCTAGGCTGTTTAGTCTCACTATCTACAAGAAAAGTTGAGTGGTTTCCCTTGTTTGCCCAAATTCCGACTTTCAAGGCTCCATCTACCGCAGTAGTAAACTTGTAATAGAGACCACTGACTGGCTCGCCACCTATAGCTGGATCAAAAGCATCGTATTTTACTTTATACGTACCTGTTCCTTCACCTTCCGTAACAATTTCTTCTGCCACCATAGATACTGCAGGCTTACCTTTTCCCTTAACGTAACTAAAATTGATATCACCCTGATTTGCAACTTCCCAAGTAATTGGTTTGGTTGCATCAATAGAAATCAACTCATATGTATGCTCTTCAGCACTAATTACATTTCCAACAGTTATTTGTTCAGCACCAGTGCCTTCTATATTTTCGGGTTCACCAGAACCTACTGCTTCGACCGAAACATTAGCTGTACCAAACTTGACAATGGAATTTCCATTTACCACGTTTTTGGCGGTCTTACCGTCCTCACCAACAACAGCGGCATATTCTGCAGACAGATTACCATTAACAACGGCAGGATATGTCTCATCAGTCTGCGCATTAACACTCATGGCTACCAGTGCCATGCTAATAAACGTAAAAAACTTTTTCATAAGCATTTTGTTTTAATATTGTTAGTAAAATTGTTTGTTTCGTACTTATTCACGCTGCAAATATACAGATTATTGCTGAAAAACGCAAACGAATCCAGCATTTTTACACCATTATGACGCCTTTTCGCCCATTTTGTCATCATTTCAGGCGGCATACCTTGCGTTTTTTCATGGTTAAATTCTGTTGATTATGACGTATTCTCAATTTATTGTCCTATCTTTGTCTCCGTAAATCCATATTAGGAATAACGGAGATATGAAAAAACAATTGCTTTGGCTTATAGCCGCTATCCTTTCAATTAATTGCGGCGTAATGACATCTTGCTTTTCGGATAGTAAGAAGAGTACGGCTGTCAACGCCACTGATGACTGCAGCCAGTTTGTCACGCTTACCGACATTGTGCCCGACGCCATCCTCGAGATTCGTTACTTCAGCACGTACAACTTCGTGGGAATGCGCATTGACGGCTATGAGGAGCCGACAGCGCTGCTTACCAAGCAGGCTGCCGATAGCCTGAAGGCTGTGAGCGACGACGTGAAAGCACTGGGGTACCGTCTGAAGATCTATGATGCCTACCGTCCACAGAAGGCCGTCGACCATTTCGTACGATGGGCTGCCAATGTGAACGACACGCTGATGAAGCCTTACTTCTATCCCGACCTTGACAAGCACGTGCTCTTTCCCCAGGGTTACATCGCTGAGAAGAGCGGACACACCCGTGGCAGCACGGTCGACCTGACACTCTTCGACATGCAGACCGAAAAAGAGCTCGACATGGGCGGCACCTTCGACTGGTTCGGTCCTGAGAGTCATCCTGACTTCTGCGGCAATCCTGAGACAGGTGAGTACACAGGCGATAACAGCAAGAGTCCTGCCAATCCGAAGCGTAGCATCACCGCCAAGCAGTTTCGGAACCGCATGATTCTGCGTCAAGCTATGCTACATCATGGCTTCAAACCCGTCAACACTGAATGGTGGCACTTCACGCTGAAGGAAGAGCCATTCCCCGACACCTACTTCACCTTCCCCATTAAGCCAATTGGCAGATAATATCACAAAATTAAGATGAGAAATGTTTGGCAGAATCATTTTTATTCCTTAACTTTGCAGATATGTATAACACGAAATGGAGCGAGTATGTTATCCTTGTCGACGCTGACCACGTTGACAAGGTGGCATTTGACTTGATAGTAAACTTTGAACGCATGCTAGAGCGACGTATTCCACAGGCCGATATGGCACGATGGCTGGAGTGCGTAGCGCTGGACGGAGGAGTGCGCGAAGACCATCATCAGATACAGGTGGTGTTGCTGCATAAGCAAACCAAGATGGAGAACTTCATACCAGGAACGATGGAGGAACTCGACGGCAAGGCATTTAGTGGCGAGTTGGGCGAATTCCAAATCAGTTGCGTGCCTGTGGAAGACTTGACGACGATGGACGCACTATTCGCCGACTCACTACAGATACTGGCGAATGCAGTAGAAGTGAAGCGACTGATGGTGGTAGGCGACGACGTATATTATAATAAGGTACGCGAAGCCCTGCACAAAGCAGACCCTGACAAGCACATCACCGTATTCTCTATGCAGCCCATGCAGAGCGGCCAGTTCCGCCAGGAAATACTGGGCTACTCGCTGATGGCAGCGTTGGGCATCAGGTCGGAAGAACTAAACGGAAAGTCGAAATAACGAAAAACAAAATAAAAACCTATGAGTAGAGTACTAATGATTGGCGCCGGAGGCGTCGCAACTGTTGCAGCATTCAAGATTGCACAGAATGCTGACGTGTTTACTGAATTTATGATTGCAAGTCGCCGTAAGGCAAAATGCGATAAGATTGTGGAGGATATCCACAAGGCTGGATATAATATGGATATTAAGACCGCTCAGGTTGATGCTGACGATGTAGAGCAGCTCAAGGCTTTGTTCAACGACTTTAAGCCAGAGCTGGTCATCAACCTGGCCCTGCCCTATCAGGACCTCACCATTATGGACGCCTGCTTGGCTTGCGGCTGCAGCTATCTGGATACAGCTAACTACGAGCCCAAGGACGAGGCACACTTTGAATACTCTTGGCAATGGGCCTATCGTGAGCGCTTCGAGCAGGCAGGTCTGACGGCTATTCTCGGCTGCGGCTTCGACCCAGGCGTCACCTCTATCTATACGGCCTACGCTGCCAAGCATCATTTTAAGGAGATTCAGTATCTGGATATCGTCGACTGCAACGCAGGCGACCACCACAAGGCATTCGCCACCAACTTCAACCCAGAGATTAACATCCGTGAGATTACCCAGAAGGGACTCTACTGGGAAGATGGCAAGTGGGTTGAGACAGAGCCACTGGAGATTCACAAAGACCTGAACTATCCTAACATTGGCCCTCGCGACAGCTATCTGTTACACCACGAGGAGATCGAGTCATTGGTCATCAACTACCCCACCATCAAGCGTGCACGCTTCTGGATGACCTTTGGTCAGCAGTACTTGAAGCACCTCGAGGTGATTCAGAACATCGGCATGAGCCGCATCGACGAGGTAGAATACGAGGCACCGTTGGCCGATGGTACTGGCACAGCAAAGGTAAAGATTGTGCCTCTGCAGTTCCTGAAGGCCGTACTGCCTAACCCACAGGACCTTGGCGAAAACTATGAAGGCCAGACCTCTATCGGCTGTCGCATTCGTGGTATTGGTAACGATGGCCAGGAGCACACCTATTATGTTTACAACAACTGCTCACATCGTGCTGCCTACGAGGAGACTGGCATGCAGGGCGTCAGCTACACCACAGGTGTACCTGCTATGATTGGTGCCATGATGTTCTGCAAGGGTCTGTGGAAGAAGCCGGGCGTCCACAACGTCGAGGAGTTTGATCCCGATCCCTTCATGGAGCAACTGAACAAGCAGGGACTGCCGTGGCACGAGATTCACGATGGTGACCTGGAGTTATAGAGCTCCCATAAGTCCCATAAGACACATAAGACTTATAAATAAAAAAACAATAACTATGGCAAAAAAAGAAAAAAACGAGGAGCAGTTGACTCCGCAACAACAAAAGATGAAAGCCCTGCAGGCTGCTTTGGCCAAGATTGAGAAGGACTTCGGCAAGGGAAGCATCATGAAAATGGGCGAAGAAAAAATTGAGAACGTCGAAGTGATTCCCACTGGTTCGATTGGTCTGAATGCAGCCTTAGGTGTTGGCGGCTATCCCAAGGGACGTATCATTGAGATTTTTGGTCCTGAGTCGTCTGGTAAAACGACGCTGGCCATCCACGCCATTGCCGAATGCCAGAAGGCTGGTGGCGTTGCCGCCTTCATTGATGCCGAGCACGCTTTTGACCGCTTCTATGCTGAGAAGCTGGGAGTCGACATTGACAACCTCTACATGTCACAACCCGATAATGGTGAGCAGGCACTGGAGATTGCCGATCAACTGATTCGCTCATCGGCTGTCGACATCCTCGTCGTCGACTCTGTAGCTGCTCTGACGCCCAAAAAAGAGATTGAGGGCGACATGGGCGATTCAGCAGTTGGTCTGCAGGCACGCTTGATGAGTCAGGCCCTGCGCAAGCTGACATCAACCATCTCAAAAACGAAGACCACCTGCATCTTTATCAACCAGTTACGCGAGAAGATTGGTGTGATGTTTGGTAACCCTGAGACCACAACGGGTGGTAACGCGCTGAAGTTCTACTCGTCAGTACGTTTGGACATCCGTAAGATTCAGACGCTGAAAGATGGCGACCAGCCCATCGGCAACCAGGTACGTGTAAAGGTGGTGAAGAACAAGGTAGCACCTCCCTTCCGCAAGGCAGAGTTTGAGATAACCTTTGGCGAGGGTATCTCGAAGATTGGCGAGATTGCAGACTTGGCTACCGAGCTCAACATCTTCAAGAAGAGCGGCTCATGGTTCTCATACGGAGACTTGAAACTGGGACAAGGCAGAGACGCTGTGAAAGCACTGCTGACAGACAATCCCGAGCTCTGCGAAGAACTGGAAGCGAAGATCATGGAAAAAATAAAAGAAGGCGAATAAGCCTTCTTTTATTTTTGTACCGTTTGCAGAACGTCTGCACTATTTCTTACTACTCTTACTGTTTGCCTTACGGGCCTTGGCGAGTTTGACAACGCCCCTATCGGTAAACCACACATCGAGTATCACATTGTTGGAGCGGGCATACATCCAAAGGTCAGCGCCTTCTGAGTCGACAACCTTACGGAACGGCTCGCCCATAGCCATCTCAACCTCTTCTTTCGACATTCCAGGAATAACGCGGCCCTCACGAATGGCGGCACGCGTCTCTTTGCTGGTCGACTTGGCGGCACCCTCGCCCATACCAAAGATATATCCGAAGTAGTCGTCCTCGCTAGCATTACGGCTGTTCAGAACTTCTTCTTCGCGGAAGATCACATCCTTATAATAGATACGACGACTCTCCACCTCGCGAAGGGTCAGCGTATAGTAGGCGGAATTCTTGACGGGTGCTATCTCGTCAATAATAAAGCCCGTAAAGCGGGGAACCTTCATGTCGCGGACCTTACCAGAGCCCTTACTGCTCATACTGGTGGGATGCTTGGTATAAACCGTCTGGTTAATATATTCTTTGACATTGTCAGAGACTGACATATTGGCACCCGTGAAGTCGAAAGAACCCTGAAACAGGAACTTCTCGTTGTCGACAATGAATTCATCGTCACGCATACCGCAGTTGGTTTTCGACATAGCAACGCTCTGATAGAACTGATTGCCATTCTCGTCCTCAACGATAATCTTGACTGGGAACGAACGAGTACCCACGCCAATAGCTTTCACTACGACAGGAATGTTCTTGTCGACAGTAACCTCCTTATATCCGTCACCATCATACTCTGTATCAACACGATAGAGCTGAGTACGTGTCAGCATGGTCTGCCCCATCAGCAATTCACGGGCTTTGTCGACATCACCCAGATAGGCCAGTGTGGGAACACCAAGCTTACCATAGCAATAGTCTTCGAAAGTACCATTGGGCAATTGGTAATAGTAGTTCTTACCGTTGGTCTCGCAGGTAAAATTGACATGCACACGACCATTGGGCATATCTTCGTGTCCTTGGTAGACCATGATATGGTGGCGTAGAATGCCGCTGCTGACCTCCTTACCAGTTTCAGCGTCGCGGAACGTGTTGACGAGCATGTCGTACTTTTCAGGAATAACCATAAAGCGCATGCCCTCCTTCCAGTCGCACATACTGTAGAAACGGAAGTTCTTGCCCATAAAGTCGGTAGGCTCAGCTTCCTCCTCAACAGGCTTCTGAGAATCAGCAACCTTATTGACAACAGGTTTCTTCACCCCTTTCGTCTTTACAATATAGGGATTATCTTGTGCCGATACGGAGAGGATAGCCGACAGTAAAGCGACTAAAAATATCATTCTTTTCATGCCATTCTGTATTAAATTCGCATGCAAAGATAGGAAAAATATCTGAGACTTGTGCCAAAATGTCACCACAATCTTACAAAAAAAATGATTTGGCACGTGCTTTGCTATTTTGCTGCTGACATATCATGCAAATTAATAATTTAAAAAAATACAACTATGGGAAAGATTATTGGAATTGACTTAGGTACTACCAACAGCTGTGTTGCTGTATTCGAGGGAAACGAACCGGTAGTAATTGCCAACAGCGAGGGTAAGCGTACTACACCTTCTGTCGTTGGTTTTGTTGAAAATGGTGAGCGTAAGATTGGTGACCCAGCCAAGCGTCAGGCTATCACCAACCCGAAGAACACTGTTTACTCTATCAAGCGTTTTATGGGTGAGAACTGGCAGCAGACCGAGAAGGAAATCTCGCGCGTACCTTATAATGTAGTAAACGAGGGAGGCTATCCTCGTGTTGACATTGACGGACGTAAGTATACTCCGCAGGAAATCAGCGCCATGGTGCTGCAGAAAATGAAGAAGACCGCTGAAGACTACCTCGGACAGGAGGTAACTGAGGCTGTGATCACCGTACCTGCCTACTTCTCTGACTCACAGCGTCAGGCTACGAAGGAGGCTGGCCAGATTGCAGGTCTGAATGTGAAGCGTATCGTCAACGAGCCTACAGCTGCTGCTTTGGCATACGGCGTTGACAAAGCTAACAAGGATATGAAGATTGCCGTCTTCGACCTTGGTGGTGGTACGTTCGATATCTCTATCCTTGAGTTTGGTGGTGGTGTCTTCGAAGTACTCTCTACCAATGGTGACACTCATCTGGGTGGTGACGACTTCGACCAGGCTATCATTGACTGGCTGGTTCAAGAGTTCAAGAACGACGAGGGTGCTGACCTGAAGAGCGATCCTATGGCTATGCAGCGCTTGAAGGAGGCTGCTGAAAAGGCTAAGATTGAACTGTCAAGTTCTACCTCTACGGAGATTAACCTGCCGTATATCATGCCAGTAGGCGGTGTTCCCAAGCACTTGGTGAAGACCTTGACACGCGCAAAGTTCGAGCAATTGGCACATGGACTCATCCAGGCTTGTCTGGCTCCTTGTCAGAAAGCTATCGCTGATGCCAAACTGTCAACCGCAGATATTGACGAGGTCATCCTCGTAGGTGGTTCAAGCCGTATTCCTGCTGTGCAGGAGCTCGTCAAGAATTACTTTGGCAAAGAGCCTTCAAAGGGTGTGAACCCCGACGAGGTGGTGGCTGTCGGTGCAGCAATTCAGGGCGCTATCCTGAACAAAGAAGGTGGCGTAGGCGACATCGTGCTGCTTGACGTGACTCCGCTGACACTGGGTATCGAGACCATGGGTGGTGTTTGCACCAAGCTGATTGAGGCCAACACAACCATTCCTTGCAAGAAGAGCGAGACATTCTCTACTGCAGCTGATAACCAGACAGAGGTAACCATCCACGTACTCCAGGGTGAGCGTCCAATGGCTGCTCAGAACAAGTCTATCGGTCAGTTCAACCTCACAGGTATTGCACCAGCACGTCGTGGTATTCCTCAGATTGAGGTAACCTTCGATATCGACGCCAACGGTATCCTTAAGGTTTCTGCCAAGGATAAGGCTACAGGTAAGGAGCAGGCCATCCGCATCGAGGCATCTAGCGGCCTGTCACAGGACGAGATCAACCGCATGAAGGCCGAGGCCGAGCAGAATGCTGAGAACGATAAGAAAGAGCGCGAGCGCGTAGACAAGATGAACCAGGCTGACAGCATGATCTTCCAGACGGAGAACCAGCTGAAGGAGATTGGCGACAAGATTCCTGCTCAGCACAAGCCAGCTATCGAGCAGGCCCTGCAGCAGCTGAAAGATGCCCACAAGGCAGGCGATGTAGCTGCTATCGACACAGCCATCGCTGCACTTAATACCGCTTGGCAGACTGCCTCACAGCAGATGTATCAGGGAGCTCAGGGTGCACAGGCCGGTCCTCAAGACAACCCCTTCGCTGGTCAGCAGGCAGGTGCTCAGCAGGAAGCTCCGAAGGATGACAACATCCAGGACGCTGACTTTGAGGAGGTAAAGTAAAGAACGTATAAGTTTATCTATAAAAAGTGGTGTAATCCAAAAGGTTACACCACTTTTTTGTTAACATCGTTTGCCTGTCATAATGCTGAGTACCATGTCATCGGTCTTACACATGGCGTCAGCACCAATACTCGTCAGATTATGAATGCTCTTGTCTACACTATCGTCAACAATACCCTCCTCAGAACTGACACATTTTCCCTCCATCGCAAGCAAGGCAGAGAGTAATGCAGTACTAACTCCACTGGTAATCTTCAGTGAGCACGAGGGTTTGGCACCATCGCAGATCATACCTGTAAGGTTTGCAATCATATTCTTTACCGATGCGCAAATGCGACTATAATCACCTCCCATCAGATAGGTAATGCCACAACTGCTGCCAATGCTCGCCACCACACAACCACAAAGGGCTGAAAGCGTGCCAAGCGACTGTTTGATGTAGATGGCAGTAAGGTGACTCAAAATCAGGGCACGAATAAGTTCTTCCTCTGTATTCTCGTTCTCTTTGGCATAGACACACACTGGATTCGTAGCGCAGATACCTTGATTACCGCTACCAGAGTTGGACATGACAGGAATCATTGCACCACCCATACGAGCGTCACAGGCTGAAGCCGTACGGGAGATAATATGAGAAAAGATGGTATTGCCAAAGATGCCTTTCGAAAGTGGACGGTCGATGGTCTTACCGAGGTTATGACCATAATTGCCTTTCAGGGCCTCTCGGGCAGCATTCATATTATAGGTACGGGCTTCCTCAATAAAACGAATCTCGTCGAGGGATGCAGTAGTGGCAAAGTCATAAACCATGCGCATATTCAGTTGAATTGAGCTTTCAGCATTATCAGAAGATTGAGTTGCTGTATTATCCACATCTACACAACTTTCCACAAAACGAGTATGGCCGCCAGCAATGATAGCGGTTTCACTCCTGCCTGCAGCAGTAACAGTCACCTCAGCATACAGTTTCTCACAGACACCCTCCTTTTGGGAAATGACAATACGATTCTCTAAGACATAGCGTTTTCCCTCAGCCAACGACTCAGGTGTGAGGTCCTTGAGCACTTCCAGTTGATATTCACTTTTACCAATCAATGCCCCCAAAGCAATGGCAATGGGCAGACCAATCATACCGGTGCCAGGAATGCCTACGCCCATAGCATTCTTCAGGATATTAGCACTCAGAAAGGCTTCAATCTTCTCAGGACGAGTACCCAACTGTTCTGTGGCTTTTGCCGTACACAATGCGACACAAATAGGCTCTGTACAGCCAATGGCTGGCACAACCTCCTGATGAATCAGGGCGATGATGCGGTTACGTGTTTCTTCATCGATCATAGTTATTGATTCCTTTCTTTAAAAAATTGATAAATTCAGAAATATTCTCGTCGAAAGCACGACTGCCAGAGAGTGGTTTTCCTTCATGATTGAGTATCACGTAAAAAGGTTGCGCATTGGCTCCAAATTTATGGCTCTGCAGATAACTCCACTTGGCTCCAACTGTTCGCAATGTCTTGGTGTTACCCTCAGCATCTTTCACCACGAAAGGTTCTTTGAGAGGAGTCTTATCGTCCACATAAAGTGAAATAAGGACATAGTCGTTTGTCAACAGGTCAGCCACTTTCGGGTCTGTCCATACTGCGGCCTCCATCTTACGGCAATTCACACAACCAAAGCCTGTAAAATCAATCAGGACAGGCTTACCCTGAGCCTTAGCAGCAGCCATACCTTCTTCATAGCTGGTATATTTTGCTTCAACAACCTTACTGTTCATATTGAAGTCCTGCGTATTCATAGGCGGAGCAAAAGCGCTGACTGCCTTACAAGGAGCACCCCATAGTCCAGGAACCATATACAAGGCAAAAGCCAAAGAAACGAGTCCTCCCATGATACAAACCACAGGCTTAGGCTTGTTGGTGTCACCTCCTATTTCGTCTGACTGAAATTTCAACCATCCACAGAGATAAGCGCCAAGAAGTGCAAAGATGACAATCCAGAGTGAAAGGAACACTTCGCGGTCTAACAGATGCCAGCCATAAGCTAAATCTGCCACGGAGAAGAACTTCAAGGCAAAGGCCAGTTCGATAAAGCCTAGCACAACTTTCAGGGTATTCATCCATGAGCCGGACTTAGGAGCCTGCTTGAGCCATGCGGGAAAGAGAGCAAAAAGGGTAAACGGCAAGGCTAAGGCCAAGGCAAATCCGAACATACCTAATGCTGGAGCAAGCCAATTGCCACTGGTAGCAGTCTCGACAAGCAGCAAACCGATAATAGGAGCCGTACAGGAGAACGACACGAGTACCAATGTAAAGGCCATCAGGAAGATGGAAAGCAGTCCACTGGTCTTTGAGGCTTTATGATCTACTGAATTAACCCAATTGTCTGGTAATTGAATCTCAAACCATCCGAAGAATGACAAGGCAAACATCACCAGCAACAAGAACAGGAAAATGTTGAATACCGCATTCGTAGACATAGCATTAAGCGAGTCGCTACCGAAAAATGCCGTAACAAGTAAACCTAGCACAAGATAGATAACAATGATACTCAACCCATAGGTTATAGCATCGTGGATACCTTTGCGCTTATCAGTCTTGGCACGCTTAAGGAAGAAGCTTACAGTCATCGGAATGATGGGCCAAATACAAGGCATGCAGACTGCTAACAATCCGCCAATGAAACCCATCAGTAATATATATAATAAGGTGTAGTCTGTTACATCGTCACTACCATCCATCGTCTTTAGCTCGTCACTAACCGGAGCCCACAAATTGAACAAGAAATCGGATTCTGTCATATCAGGCACCTGAACTTCAGTCTCGTCTATCTCCGTTGCTTCCTTTGTATCCTTCATATCCGCAATTGGACTCTTGCCCTGAGCCTTGAACGGGACCTCAGATGGAGGCAGACAGCCCTGATCATTACAAGCACCATACTCCAGATAGCAGTCAATAGTGTACTCGGGCTTGGTGAAATGAATCTTCTGAACAAAGGTTGCAGAATTTTCAAAATAGCGTACCTCCATCTCAAAAAGATTGTCGAAGTGCTTAATTTCCTTGCCTTTGGCTTGCAGCGTTCCTACGATTTCAGCACCATCTATCTTCGTTACGTTGAACGAAGCGGATATAGGGCCACCATTACCCAGATGGACAGAATAGACATGCCATCCTGGATCAATGCTTGCTTTAAACTCGATTTCCGCCTCGTCACCTTTCAACATCTTCAATTGAGAACTGAAGTGTACGGGATCCTCAATCTGAGCATACGACGATAATCCAACTAAGAAGAGAAAGATTATCGCTATTATTTTCTTCATATATAACCTTTATATAATCTGTTTATTAATTTGCAGATAACAATCTGTATATAATATGGGATTGCAAATATACAAAATAAAAATCCTTTTGTCAAGGGATTATTCCAATTTATTTAGTATTTTTGCAAAGAAAAAGAAAAATTTGCATGCCCATCATTGAAATTACATCCCTCCAACACCCTGATGTACAGCTATTCAGTGCACTCACAGAAGCTCAATTGCGCAATCGAATAGAACCAGAAAAAGGCATCTTCATCGTGGAAAGCCCTAAAGTTATACGCGTAGCACTGGACGCAGGCTATCAACCAATTGCCTTGCTTTGTGAACGCAAGCATATTGATGGAGACGCAACTGATATCATTTGTCGTTGCGGAGATATTCCTATCTATACAGGAGAACGTGAATTGCTTGCCAATTTAACAGGTTATACCTTGACACGAGGAGTACTCTGTGCCATGCGACGACCAGCACTGAAAAGCGTAAAAGAGGTTTGCAAGAATGCTCAATGCATTGTCATCATCGACGGTGTGGTTGACACTACGAATATCGGAGCCATCTTCCGTTCAGCTGCAGCTTTAGGCATCGATGCAGTGTTACTGACTAAAAACACCTGTGATCCCCTTAACCGTCGAGCTGTCAGAGTCTCTATGGGCTCTGTTTTCTTAGTTCCTTGGACATGGATAGAGGGCGATATCCAACAATTAAATAACGATGGTTTCAAGACCGTAGCAATGGCACTTACTGATAAATCCATACCACTTGATTCCCCTATTCTAAAACAAGAAGAACGGCTAGCTATCATCATGGGCACCGAAGGTGACGGACTACCATTGGGAACCATTAACAGAGCAGATTATGTTGTCCGTATACCTATGGCATATGGTGTCGACTCCCTCAACGTAGCAGCAGCCTCTGCTGTAGCTTTTTGGGAATTAAAAAAGAAGTAGCCCCCAAGACCCTCTTATCAATGAAGTAAACGAAAAAAACCCTCTCATCAATGTTGATGAAAGGGTCTCTCTTCTGAAAAGTGGCGGCCTCCTACTCTCCCGCATTGCATTGCAGTACCATCGGCGCAAGCGGGCTTAACTTCTCTGTTCGGAATGGGAAGAGGT